>Ga0157364_1001650_pt1 | contig 19387 bp, 7 predicted proteins | sample AttsexASBM2_FD_111476 | JGI IMG/M metagenome (GOLD analysis project Ga0157364, IMG submission 111476) | Fungus gardens microbial communities from leaf cutter ant in Ribeirão Preto, State of São Paulo, Brazil - Atta sexdens ASBM2 | ecosystem: Host-associated > Fungi > Mycelium > Unclassified ...
CAAGACATACTTAGAAACATTGAAATGGGAAGTCCTACCCCACCCGCCGTATTTTCCAGACGTTGCTTCCTCTGACTATCACTTGTTTCGATCAATGGCACACGGCCTGGCTGATCAGCACTTCTGATCTTATGAAGAAGTAAAAAATTGGATCGATTCGTGGATAGCCTCAAAAGATGATCAGTTTTTTCGATGCGGGATTCGTACGCTACCCGAAAGATGAGAGAAAGTAGTGGCCAGCGATGGATACTTTGAATCATAAATGTATAACCAGTTTTTTACAATAAAGCCTCGAATTTCGGAAAAAAAACGGCGGAAGCAAAGTTGTACATCTAATATACATACAGGGTGTCTCACAACAGGGTGTATTTCTTCTTAAGAATGTTCTTGAGGTAATTTTGAGACGAAAATCTTAATACAAAAATGTCGAAGCTATAATAGTTTTTGACTTATAAGTATTTAAAGTTAGCTTATAATTCAGAAAATTATTGTAGTCTCGACATTTTATCGTATCATATTAGGATTTTCGTCTCAAAATTACCTCAAGAATGCATCCTTAAGAGGAAGAATGCGATAGTTGTGAAACACCCTGTATATATATTTTTTTTAGTATACATTATACATATATAGAGATTAAAAATATGTATGAAATTATCCTTATCAAAATCCTCTTCCATTCCTTGCCATTAGCGTATGGTAAAATAATATAACTGGAAAATTCTTGTGAGAATCTCACCGTAGCTTCTTCTCGTCGGCGCGCACTTCTTATCTCGCGGCACTGCCTAAGGCAATCTCGTTTGCCCGAGTAACGTTGGTCAGATTTTCTCGACGTGGTAGAATAGTACTTGCTCACTCTAATTATACGTAACTGACCAGCTCGAGGAACATTTTCTGGGAAGTTTTTATCCCTTACTGACGTGTATGCTCTCACGTTTGCACACGTGTATCCCGACAGAAGACCGTCTCTAATTCTCCGTGACGCGATGAATCCGCAGCAACAGCAGTACGATGACGGTGCGCATAGTAAGGCATTTGCGTAAAGTACATAAAAACAAGCGGATTACGGGAGTGCGCTAACTATATTCTGAGTTACAAATTCAACGAGCGATTTTACGACATTTAGAGATCGCGAGAATATTGTAATTATACTATTTGAACGAAAAAAAATATTAAAGAAGGCTAATAACAAATTACAGGACTTAGTGAAGATAAATCGGAAAGAGAGAGAGAGAGAGGGAGGGCGGGAAAAAGGAAAGAATAAACAGAATAAGTTATAAATAGAATATAATTTTAATTTATGGCTATAAATTTGACATATTAACATTCTACATAGTATATGTAGTGTTAATTGTAAATTCATTTTCAAGCTGTAATAAAACAGAACTTTTTACATTAAAAAATCAAAGAATTTCCTCAAACTCATTGAAAAATTAATGCTATATGTGATTAGATAATACAACTCGATGATATGAATTTGTAATTATATTTTGCCAATGATATGTAAATTTAGAAGTTTAGAGATGCTAGAGTATTTAGGGACTAGAGTATTCGAAGTTGTAATGCAAGAACATATATGTATAACGTCTAATATAGTAATAGTAAATCGATCGACCTTGTTGGTAATATGCTCGTTGAGTACAGCTTTATACACGGTGGATGCCACCGAATGACCGTCGTCTGACAGAATTCGCGGATTGCATTGAGGGTCAAACGGATACAGATTCGCACGGTTTCTGATTGCCAACCGGTCGGCGGTCTGGTTTTCCGGAATAATCGGGAAAACAATTTGCTGGCGACCCGAGCTCGAGCGCGCGTCTCCACGAGATCCGCTACTTCCACCATCACCATCACCCATGTACATGTATACCGCGAATTGCAATTTAAATCCGACAATAAAGTTTTCTGATGCTACTCGACGCCTTCCACTTCCTGAATCGCACTCGTGCGGAAATCGCGGATCTCTGTAAATGGCATTATACGGAGAGAAGATGAAGTGCATTAAGTTCTTTCTTTTTGTTTTTTTCTCTATTGAAATAAGAAAAATTGCACTGTTAAATCTATAGTTAAATCTATAGTTAAATTTAACTTAATTTATGTCGTCATTGTTCCTATAAATCATTATGACGTTATTTTATATTGAAACAATGGTTAAATTTGACACTATGTGTGTCACATTTAAGTATTGTTTTTATATAAAATAATAAATATATTGTGTGACGATTTAAAAGGAGATTTAATAGGAGATTAGATTTGACATTTAATAATATGCTTAAAACAATAGGCTATTAAGTTATAAAATATTCTCAAATTGTCCATTGATATTTTTATTACATTTATATTTTATTTAATGCAATTCAATTTTATTTGTATTTTGTATTAACTGTGTCATTAATACTTTAATGATTTTCATATCGATGTTTTCCAATCGAATAATTGTGAATAATTTTGATAAAACCATATCAGGAATTTATCCATATCAGGAATATAAATGGTTACACAGCATTAATTAAGTAATTAAATAGATATATGTTGAACGAAATTAAACATATATTTATGTATGTATATCACACATTATGATTAGATTAGAAATTAAATGTTTTATGCTTATAATATATGAATACGACATACATAACATATTTTATTTCTTTTTTTTCTCTTTTAAAGTAGGTTAGAAATATAATTAAAAAAAAAATTTAAAAGTATACCACATTCTTAATTTACACCAAAAAATTACATAAATACAACATTTGACAATTATAATATAAATACAAAACATGATTCTTTAAAAAAATAATATAGATACATTATTATAAAAAAATGTAATTAAATGTCTTCTTGTTTTAAGATATTTTACATCTAGTTTTTTTTAATTTCTTGAGAGAAATAATTCTTTATCATGGATTTTTTATTTTCTCAGTAAGATTTCTCTCTTGATAATTTAGGTTTGCAGAGTTTAATTATTATCTATAATCTGTCATTTCATCTCTTCCAAAAAAAAATTGGAAACGTAATCGTGCGTTTATGTGCACAGATGTAATGCAATGGAAATCCTATCTGCAATGGAAATCCTGTCCACATATGATGTAATCGCTTTTGATGGTATCTACATTGTCGTATACCGATCAATGTCAAGTCTTTGCCTGGGGCTTCCGTCATGTTTTGCGTTCATCTATGCCATGTGAATATTAATGCGACAGCGCTATCCCTTGCGCAGTCAAATCATTTGGCGTTAATTGTTGCTACAATTTTAATCTTTAATGGGTCGTGAATCACTGTTTGATCCGCACGCGACGTTTTGTGAATCAAATAAGATAAAATACACTGAAAGAAAAGATTGGCTGCAACAGTCAATTTTTGCGTTAATCTATTCGCAATGTCAATATAGGATTTCGATTGGCTAACGTAATCAAAAATTGGCTGCTGTAGCCAATTAAAAATGCCATATTTTACCATCTAATTTGCTGCAGCAGCCAATCTTTTCTTTTAGTGTATTATAAACAAATTTTTTTAAATAATCATCTCTTTCGATTTCTTCTTTTTTCGCATTTTTGTTCTTCATTTTTCTTATCGGTTGATAGTTCACTTGATCTTATCAAGTGCCAACCAAGCGAAACGCAATCGGATTTTCGCGCTCACCTTCGCTCTTTTTCGAAACTCGATCGTCCGCAGAACTATCGTAGTTCAAATTGTCATCGCACTTGTCTTCGCTATCCTCTTGTTTCTTTATTACATCTTTCTCGCGATTCAAACGTGATTGGCGGACCGAAATTGCAACGGAATCATCCGTCCTCGATTGATTGCCCAATTCACGTGTGTTCAAAAATGGAAGATAAATAATACAGTCGATTTTATTTGACTTCTTTCACGAATCAGTAAGCTGTAACAATTTTGCATCTAAAGCGATAAATATTATACAATACATTATATAGATAGACTGAAAGAAAAAAGTGATTGAATACGGTATAGTATTTTTAATTAGCTGCTACAACAAAAAATTGGCTGCTGCAGCCAATTAAAAATGCTATGCCATTTTATCATCTAATTTGCTGCAGCAACCAATCTTTTCTTTCATTGTATTTTTTTTATGTTTGATTTTGATCCACAGAAAGTGGATTTGTAATATAGTGAATGAGAGTTTAAAATAACTGTGTATAAAAAATAAATGCTAAAATAAATTTTATATCGAGTTGGTTATACCATGTGTACGTTACGTTCCAAATTTATTTTTTACATTTAGGAAGAAAGTTAAGAAATTTTTATAAAATGTAGATTATAGAAATTAACTTAGGCTTTTTAAATTTATATTAAAATAATCGTTGATTACATTATCCAACCATTATCCATCATTTCTTAACACAAGTGTCAATAGTCATATCCGATGTATTTTTATTTGCTGAATATGAATCTGTTGGCCAAATATTTGGTTATCACGTGACAGTTTCAAAAAAAGGCATAAAAAAAAAATAAAAAGCGACGATTTTGAAAGTTTTTATGACATAGCATCGGGAACAAATTTTTTTTTCTAAATTTTATGCCATGTGAAACTATATATAAACTTTTAGCTTTAAAATGCGTTTTGTTTCATTTCGGTATGACTATTTGTTTTCGATATATGTATGGCCATTTGAAAATAGCTCTTCTCTCGTGTAATGCATATGGAAAAAGTACTTTATTCCATTTTAGTTTCATATTGTGTTGAAAGTAAGTGCTTTTGTACTTACATAATATAATCGGATTATACTAAATCAAAAAGCAATGAAATTAACAAAATATAATATAGCAGAAAGTTTATAATTTTGAATCATTAAAGATTATAATTTTCAAATGGTATTGTATTGTGTCAATTTCATATTAATTTTTAATTTAGTATGATCCGAGAGATTGTATTATGTAAATATAAAAGCACTTCCTTTTCAGACAATTAAAATGGAATAAAATTCCATGTATTACATTCTAAAAAATATGGATTTATCATCATATGATTTCTATATAATTTTCATCATTTTGGTGTTAACACCAATTTATATTAACACCAATACGGTGAGAACTATATAGAAATCCCACGCTGTTAAATCCACACCTATATTTTTCAAAGTGATGGGAAAAGAGCTATCTTTAAATTGCTCATCTGGAAAATAAAAATTATATCGAAAGGAAATAAAATGTATTTTAAAACTAAACGTTGATATTTTTACGCGATTAATTTAATAAAATTTAGAACAAAAATTGTCGATGTTAGAATATAAAATCTTAAAATCTTCAAAATCATTGTTTTTAAATTTTTCGGTATTCTTAAAATTGTGACGTGATAGCCAAATTTAGTTAACAGATTCGTTTTCAGCAGACAAAAATACATTGAAAATGACTATTCATGTTCATATTAAAAAACAATTACAGCATTACTTTGACGCAACAATATTTAATTAAATTCCTATTTCGATTGCAGTCTTTATATCGAATGTAAAAAGTTGTTATATATGTTCGTTTTACCTCAAGATAACAATTTATTTCAATTGGACGATTTTTAGACCAATTCTTCTGCTTCCAGACTGCGCCGATTGACCTCGTCGCGATCGAGACGACAGACTTAGTTGATGCGCGTAATGGTGAATTTCGGCCGTCGCTTCCTGCCGTTTCGCAATTTCGTCTTCGCAAATCCATTTATGTCCATTCCCTCAGTTCCAGTTCCTTAGAGTTATGTCGCGTCGGTAGGTTTGTTTGTCCTACCCGACGGGAATCTAACGGCTCCCGAGTATCCCAGGCCGGATATCCTTGTCCCTGACATCATCATCCGTTCGAATTCGCACTCTGTTTGCTTTACCTGCGGGACATCGTCGAATCAGTCGTCCGTTTGCTTCGTGTCGTGAAAATTGAACATCTTGACTCGCGCGATTAACCGATTCGGCAGGACCGTCCGTCGCGTCGTATCCAGACGCTCGAACATTTCTCTGTGAATTCGTCTCATAAAATAGATACCTTGATCGTCGCAATGTTTGTCAGTTTTTACAATTAACACACAATAACAGAGATATGAAGAACTTGGACACAACTGGAAAAAAATGTACAAATTTTTTTAATTAATATAGATATTAAAATATATCAGAAAATCGAGACATTTTCTCGATCTTTGATATCTCGACATATTTGGCATTCGAATATTTGTTACAGACATTGCGTTTATTAAGATAATGACAATATTTTATATTATTGACTGTTTTATATTATTGATTAATTACTACATGTTTTTCTTATTACTATGTTTTTTTTTATTTCTGTTATAAAAGAAAGGAAATCTAGATTTAGAACGTAAATTAAATGTTCTTTACGATAAAAAAAGAAGATTCTCTTATTATTTTACATAAACCTGGATATCTGTAATAAATTATGTTATTTTAATTATAATTTTTATGTATAAACATGATTTTGATTTCATGAAAATCTGAAACAATGAGATTGTTCTCAAGTATCCAGAATTATTCTTCGCGATACGAAAGGAAGATAATACTGGACGTTTTCCAGCAAGGATACAGTCAGATATTGTATAACACAGTGAATCGTTTCATCCTTGTTTAATATAGGCAACAAGAATGTAATGATTCATTATGTTACACTGTGTTCATTATGTTACCTTGCTAGAAAACACTTGCAACAGCACAAAATAAAATTTTTTCTCTCTTATTACAGCAAAACAAAATTTGAATTTTTAATCAATTGATCTTCGAAATAGTTGTAAAATATTTGATAAATATATATAGAACACTCTGATATTTCTATGTACGTAAAAACGAACAACTGCTAAAAAATTATTTTGAACAAATTAGGATATCGTGAACGAGAAGGAATTTAATTTGTTGCGTGCAACGCACCGTTCGCCTCGTTGCAAATTGACTGATTCGGACATTTCCTGATACAATTTTCAAGGATTAAGACATGTTCCATAGCGTTTTACGAAAACACGCTTCGCATCTCCGTCGTCTCGTTGCACGGACAAGATGAGCTTCGGAGCCAATAAAGCGCAGATCCCTTCTTTGTGTACGAGGGACTGGAATTGCTTTCGGTCTTTCAAATTCTTGCGGATAATGTAGCCGCTTTGTAAACTGCTTTCATCTCATCCCACCATTTTTCTCGTTTGTCGTGCATACATACATTGGTGTCGTGCTTGCAAGCTGTCTTTAACTTACTATATACTTTCCTCATTTTACGAAGGGAATAGATCGGCAAAAGCAATTCCAAAACTCATCGGTCAGTCGATTTTTCGGAGCTTTACGGGGCTTTAAGATGTATCGACTAGAGTTGCGCGCGAACTTTAGATGTTATTGCGAACTGGAACGACGAGGTTTTATTCATCCGTCACTGCGATATCCTGTCGTGAACGTTTCGCAACATTTGCGAAAACCTGTCAATGTGTCACAACATTCACGTAACATTTCGTTGCAGATCCGTTATTCGAATCTCTTTTGAGATTTCAACGATCAGTCTTGACGTTCTCAATTGCAAGCAAATGATAAAAATAGACGTCGGATTTATTTTGATTTCCATATTCCGCGAATTCTTCAATTTCCCAGCTAGAATGAAAAGATCGGTCTTTCTATATGAAGATACAGATACATAGTTTTGTGGTTTCATTGACCTTCTACAAGGCGAACGAAAATGGATACGGGAGGTCAGAAGATATTTTCATCTACCGATGCGCAATCGCCACAGAAAAGCGACGAGCCGATGGTATTCCATTTCCGGGTGTGTTGCATCCCGGCGTAGGACTGTCATCAACAATTTATTTGTTGCTGGAAAATACATCGATTTCTGCTGCCGACCTACTACTTCCGAGCAGTATTGCACTTTCGGCGGATGCGCTCGGTTCATCATCCTTACATCTGCAGGGCAGTCTCGGGCGGAAAATCAATATTTGGTATATGTTCTTCGAATGAATTCGCATGACCGACTTTTCCATTTGCAAATATTTTATATTGGAAACCATTATGTTCTTCATAATTTTTGAATCTTTACTGTCGCAAGTGTCCCGGCAATTAAACTACGAAATTTTCTATCCAAGCTTTTAATAACAATATCAATTCTGTAATTGTAGCTTATATGTAATTATAGCTTATACTTTTACACGGCTTTTATTCTTTTATTTTAAATATTAAATATTATTCTCATAAAAAAGGTAAAAATTACAGTAAATATACACTACTGGTCTTGGGAAATTTGAACACCCCCATAAATTTGATCGAATAATCGTGTAAAAAATTTGAACATTATAAAACAGCAGTTGTATTATTCTTTTACATATTTTAGAACACTTATACACATACTAATCAAAAAGCAAAAGCTTATAAATTTTTTTTATTTTATATGGTAAAATATATTGTCTTTGTTTCGTAGAACATTGACAATATAATCAATAAATTTCAAAAATTTGCTCAGAGAGAACACGGAACACAGGCGTGAGCTCGTGCTATAATGTATAGGTAATAGTGTAGTACATATTTTATCATATAAAATTAAAAATAATTTATAAATCTTTTGTAATTGATATTGGTACGTATATAAATGCTAAAAAATATATATATAAAAAATAACGCAATTACTGTTAATAATAGCCTAATTTTTCATTATCTTTTAATATTTATGCGAGTGTCAGACTTCTAGTGAACAATAATATGTATACATTATTATGAATAAAATAGTAATGTAATGTCTTTTATTTGAATCTATCGCTTTAAGCGACATATATAATTAATTGAGTTATTAAATATTAGTTTACAATATTAATACATTTTAAACAGAATATTTATACTATATTTTTCTATTTAAACAGAACATTTTTTTTTATTATTGTATATTTTAATATATTTTTTATATTTTGTCGGCAATTGCATCGAAATGAAGTTGCTACGACAGTTGCATAAATGTAGCTAGAATTTTATGTGTGTATGTGTGAACATTAACTTTCACAATTTCGCGATTCTTCTCGATGTTTTCTTATTACTCTCATTTGTTTAGTTGTCTTTGACGTGGGAAGTCAAAGTGATTTCGTATAGGAAACTGTGTTACTTTCATTTGAACGAGAATTGTAAGAGCCACTAGATGCTGCTGTTGAATCGAAAGAGAACGACAAAGTGGATCCTACCGTCAGTAAGTCGCATGAGACTTGGTTCATAAATAAAGGCGTAACGGGTGTATTTGCTGGCGGAAAATAAGGGAACCTGTATGCATTTAATGCGAGAATAATGAAGCGAGCGATACCTAAGGGTACACCAAGAATAAACGGATTTGTCACATGTTGCATTATACGCATGGGTATATGTGAGTTGACATCTTACCTAAACGAAAAAAATAAGTTAGTTAACATATTTACACAGTAATGAAATTAGCTAGCTTCTTTTATATTCAGTCCTTTTTATATTCAGTCAATTAAGTTGACAAATAAACCAAAGACTTTTAAATTTATTCCACTATTTAATACGTCACAACGTACAGGATGACAACCGAAAAATTGATGCTATTGTAATGAATAGATAAAACGAAATGACCTAAATATTCTGAAAAAGAAACCTATAATTTTTATTAGCATATAATGCAAAAACATATACATGAATTTGTAAATGAACATAAAAGAGTCGAAAAAATTGGTTGCTTGCATGACTCAGTGATATATATTCTTTGAAAGATCTCTACATAAGCCATTTCTATAAAAGAAGTTTACCTGGAGTTTTTCAAAGTTATGGTTATTAATATTAGAAAATATATTTAAGTAGTTTCCAAATGACTTGATTATTGTATAAGATCGTTATTTTGAAAATGTATCACTGAAGTCTAATTATTTTAATTTTTTTAATAATATTTATATAAATTTGTACTCTTTTTGCATTACACACTAATAAAAATGACAGATTTCTTTTATAATTTTTTTTTTAATAGTATAATATTTACTTTGTTCACTCATTACAAAATAATAGCTATTTAGTTTTATTTTCTAACTACCAGACCTAGATAATCAGTTTTATTCAAAAAGACAATTAAATTTTTACTGATTAAAGTATTATTATTATTATGCATATATATATATATATATATATTGTTATTCTATCCAGCAAGTTTAATTATTTCGATTAGTATGCAAGACGTTAATTGAAAGCGGATAAAAGCTTTTATCTTTATTACGTAACATTACGAAAAATCGCATTTACACTCTAATTAACCGCGTAATCGTCGCATCATTTGCATAAAATGTTCTCATGTTCTCTCCACTTTCCAATTTCTCTTTGGCTTAGGATGTGTAAAATTGCAAAGAATACGAAATCCGATTGAGCGTCTGCTTTCCAATTTCTTTTTGTTTTAGAACATGTAAAATAGCGAGGAAACGAACAAATCCGTTCGATCGTCCACTATCTGCGATGAATCGATGTCGTCATCTACGTGTATGTGGTTTATGTTTTATGCATATTGTTTCGGTACATGGCGTGTTGAGTGAATGCAGCCTTGTACACGTATGCACGTGTATGTATTAATGGAATACAAATACATATGCGCGCTACCGTTGCAGAAACACGTTATACGTTTCGAGGCATTGCAGCATTTTCGACCGTCAAACTCTCGCGATATGGTCGAAAAATGCTCTTCCTCTATCCCTTATTTTCAGTAGTAACTCGACAATCTCGACTTCCTCTCGATCTATACTTCATCAAGTTTTTTCCGATATAGTCTTGAACACTTGGACTTATCGGTAATAAGGCAAGCAACTATTATTTTCTATTGTATAAACAATATGCTATCATGAAGACAATTATCAGGAGACATTCATTTTAGGTTAAATGATACTGATGTACTTTAAAGTACTACATCAATCAGTAAAATAGATAAAGTTTGGTATCATGAAAAGAATTCTAGAAATACATAGATTTAAATATATCCAGATTTATTGTTATTATTATTATTATTATTATTTATTATTTATTATATTAAAATGTAATTTTTTTAAATGTAATTTTGCATTGTTTTTGCTGTTACTACTTATACAAATTCTTCAAAGAATTATTTATTTTTCTTAAATACATGTATTATATATAAGATCGTATTATATATAATATTTGTGCGAAAATTTTATTTATGAATTTGATCTTCTTGTTAAGAAACTAATTTAATGAAAATCGCTAATAATCATTTCGAAATGAATCTCATCGGCTTGTATGACATTTATTTGTATACGAAGAATTCATTGGTATGGCTTTCGATATACATTCGCGTAATTGATTTGCGCTCGACGCCACTTCTCGTCCGCAGGATGGTTATTTTTCAGCTGATCGTAAGTTTCCTTCGGAAGCGATCGATGTAATATTTCAGATGGAATCACGTGCGTGCTCCAGTACGCTATGGCGTAACATCGCGTAACAGGTTATAAAATTTCGTGTTCTCCGTATCGACACGCGTCTTGAGCATCCGGTCATCGCCGCACCACTGACGAGAATGCATGCAATAACGTGGTTCGGAGTACGATACTCCTTCGTATTATTAACTTCTAGCACCTTCGGCTACTCACTTACACGTCATATGCGATTGTGTCACTTACACATCGCACGTTTCCTTTCTCTGCTTTCGCGATGACGCATGCACATGCACGCGTGAGTGGGAAATATGGATGCGCGAAAATATGTTCCGGAGCGGCTACATATATTTATCTGTGTATGGTACGTACATATGAAGTTTTTTCTGCGTGCTGATCTCGTGATATTATATAGCATTCGCCGTCGTATAATGTTCCTTTCAGGCGAGCTGTCGCAACTGTCAGCGATATCTTGCATTCGTTGACGTTATTCTTTTATTTTTTCATGGATTTATGCCTGTTTGCTTTAATGTAGATTAACTTGAATTTCGGTTCAACTTGCTCTTTATCTTTTTCTAGTTTTAAGAATTGGAAAAAGAATTGATGAGTTTTTCTAGGAAAAAATCGAACCGAGATTAAAGTTAATCTACATTGACAGAAACGGACATTAAATCTAAATACCTAAATATTAAGTCCAATTATAATGAATAATTTGAAATAATGGATTTTATATACATATATATTACGTAATATATATATATATATCTTATGTAATATACATATATATATATATTACATAGATATATACATATATATATATTACATAAGATGTACATAAAATTTGTATAAAATGTATTGATACATAAAATTAATTTATACATATGTCAAATTTACTCTATAACAATTTACTCTACAATTTGAAATAATTAAAAATAATACAATTTTTTTAATTATTTCGAAATACACAATTATATACATGTAAGTAATTATGTAAGTTTTTTTTTGATATTTTTCTCAGAGTGTTGAACGTTGCATAATTCGATTAACTCTATACAAATTTAGCCGAATGTTACAATGTTGTAACAAATAAATATTTATTCATCATCATTAATAATCTATAATCTTCATCTAATTTCTCCATTTTGTATAATATATATAATGTATTACACACGATTATTTGCATTTTATATGTATATCGAAGCATATCAATATCATTAGTCAGCGATTATCAGCGATATTTAAATATTAAATCTGGAATTCAAACAAAATGTTTTATATATGTCGAAATAGATTGCATTATTTTTTATTTGTAAAGTAAATTTATTACATAATTGAAACAAATGGTGAAATTGTGCTTAATAGACTTTGTGTCTTATTTTTTGATGAACATTGTTAATTCTAAATATGTCTATAACTCCATAATCTTACGAATTTTTCACAAAACTATTATATAGAATATATATATATATATATATATATATATATATATATATACAAATACACATATATATATATATATATATATATATATATATAATTATTAATAATATAATCTTATCTATGTCTTCTTCTTGTATGCATGTATACTTTTTTATTGTGTTCTAAAAATGAATTGTAAAATAGAAAACAACATAAAATAGTAATGCATTACAAATGCGCCAAATGTTAAAATTTTATATAAACTTAATGATTTATGTACGTGTGTTTTATTTCATATACACATTATTCTTTTAATTTGTAATAACAAAAAAACATTTTCTATAGTGTTTTTTATTACAATAAAAATTAATTTCTTTGAAATAACTAAAATTTTGAAGTAAATTATATTTTAAAATAAATTAAAATAAATATTAACAATTTAAAGTTTTACAAAAAAATACTGCCATGATTCATCACAAAATGAGATTATCCAAAGAATTTCCGTATGAGTTATGTAAAAAGTATTTTCTTTGCAAATGTATATACCGCACATAGAGTTCTGCTCTGCAATTTTTCGTTTCTCTCTGTTTTGTGACGAACAAAGGATGAAGTACATTTAGCTCGCACGACGTACGATATTCCCGAAAGTTTGCGGTCTCCTGAGAATAATTTCGATAAAACGACTCTTATCGCCTTTATCGGCGGGCGATCTTTCTTTCGTGATTCCGTGATTCGAATGCGGCTGGTTTTGAAAGAAGGAAATCGCGAAGGTGCCATCACTCCGGGCATTCGTAGTGAAGTGCAGGTTCGTTCTGGCTAGAAACGGTTCCTAGATCTCCCATAGATTAAGTCTCGATCTTAATTGGTAATCGGATTGATTCACCTCCGCGAATTGGAAAAATCTTAAAGTTCCTATTACTCTTGCAAATTGCAAAGGTTAGTTCCCATCGGAGTGTCGAGTGGGATTCGCGCGTTATGCTAATAGCGATTTTCTTAATGTCACGCACTTTCGCGGCGCGGTGAGAAAAATGCGATGATCGAAAGTGGGAACGAATATATCACTTCGAAGCCTCTTGGAGTATGGGAGAAAGGGTTAATCGCACCAACGTCGACAACAATGTCGTGTCGCACTCGACGTGGGGCGGGCTTATTTGCAATGCGGCGAGCTCTATCGCGCAACTATAAATAACTATGATCTTTCGAGGCGTGGTAGGTTGAAAAATTATTTGCAGCCGTTTACATATCGCTACAGTCTCTCCACTGGCATATAAAGCGATATTATTAGGCATGAACTATGGCTTATGCACATCTGATGCAATTCATTTTTTTTAAATTCACGAATTTTAGAGTTCGCTCGTTGCTTGTCCCGAGATAAGTACCCTCAGTTTCTTCGTCTCTCGTAAATTAACTTTTCATCCATCGATTTTTTTTTCCTCAATCTATTCTCACTTGTGATTGCTAGTTTTTTTTCTTTCTGCCATCTACTTTGCTAATTTGATCATAGTTTCAAATGAGATGAATTTATCTTTTATGTATGGGAATATATTCCATCTGTTTTTTAATACATGCTCAATTTTACTTTGTACGTGGTGAAATAAATTTGTGAGTCACATATTACTCACATGCAGGATACTTTATTGCCTAAACGTGCACGTTGTAAGAAGCTATAAAGTAAAATATGCGGCGATCGAGATGTACGTGTTTACAATAGCAAGTATGGATATTTTTATGTCAATTCGCTTTGTCATGCCGCTGAACCAGGATACTATCTATGAATAAACTTTGCCGATACTTTATAAGCGGTAGATATAAGTTGATTAGTCTTATTTTTAAGATTCTTCTAAAGATCCATTTTCTATAATTAGATTTATTCCAACAATTACAATCTCGTAGATAAGATAATGGAGAATAAAGTTGGATTTTTTTCGAGTTGGGAAAAGTAATTAACAGAATTGATCTTTTGTGTTAATTTTTTTAATGGGTTTTGAGATAAATATCGACAGGAAAATGGAGCTGATGTAACAAGGCGAAAAAAGAGTCTTTACTTTTCTCCGTTATTCTTTGAGGATTTGCTCGGAAGAGAAACTCTTTAAAAAAGGATCCAGACATTTAAAAATGCGAGAAAGGTAAGTTTTCTTTGAAATGTTAACGGAGAGAAAGTAGTTGGCTTTGAAAATATTAGCGCCATATTTCGATGGCTTGAACACTCATACGCCCGTCATTATTTCTTTCAGAATTTTACTTTTGCGACTATGATAGATTTGCGATCAGCGTAGTGAACAGAATATATATATATATATATCACTAATAAATTCTAATAAAGCAACATTTGTTTTACGTGGTAATTTATGAATCGTTTGAATTTAAGGGGATCATAAAGAGAAATCCGGACTCCGATCGCTGTATTTTATCGATAAAATGCGACACATCTTTATATATTACTTTCAATGTCATACGCACACATACGTAAATTTTCGTAAAACGATATTGTTTTAATTAGACGTTTAAGTCTATAATTTCAAGAATTCGACGTTGTTTCTTCATGTAATCTACTAATTTGTAGTTTTCAATTTCGTAAGTATGATACAAATTACAAATTTTGTATCAAGCAGATGCCACGATTTGACAACTTTAGACGTCTTTTTGAACTTAAGAAATGATAAAAAGGCATAATTTCAAAAATTTTTGTCGTTCTCGGCATAACATTTCTAAGCTGTAGACACATATTAATATGTACACTTTAATTTTGGAGGATTTCCAAACCTGTAAAAATAATACTTATACGCGATATCGTTCTATAAAAATTATTGTGTTCAATCGGTAAAACAGACGACTTTAGAATCCCCTTAATGCGGAAATATGATAAAATATAAATTTAAAATGTTATATTATAGTATTATTAATACATGATAACATAATAATTAAAAGCAGCAATAAATTGTTAGACATAAGTGATAATTGAAGGATAAAACAAGTCGCATTTGATAAAAATGCTTTGATCATATTTGAGAATTATATACGAGTACTATCTATTATGAATTGGACTAAACTATTTTTAATTTGTATTCTACATATTTTACTTTACTACATAGATCGATTTATCGATCCAAAAATAAATCTTAAAAGATTCATTTAGATAAAAGATTTTTATGTTGATTTTTGTAAGAATATTTTTTAAAAATTTTATTGATGAAAATATTCTACTTACAAAATTCTCAATTTTATTATAAAACTGCGAGAATTTCAAATTTACTTGCACATAACAAGTGTACGTATTGCAATATTAATAGTTACAATATTTACTACGAAAATATTTAAGTTTCCACTTTCAGTTTAAAGTCGAACATAACATAAAGCGCAATGATCTACAATTCATATCAGAGTTTAGAATAGTGATAAAATTCCATTCGTTTTATATATTGCATATTTTTGTATGCGTATTTCAATATATGTATGTATGTCTGATAAATTTTTTATTTTTCTATTATTACATAGCATAAGAAATTCATGTATATTTATATACAATTCTATCCTGAATTTGCTGACGCAAATTACAGATCGTGGATGTAAACTTTATAATTTTCCAAGAAACAGAAATGAATAAGAGCGATATTCATATCTTTGTTGCTCAAAGAATCTTTACGAATTGCTGAGATACACGAACTTGCCAAGATTATATACGATGATATACGCTGTTACTAATGTTACTAATGTTACGTACACTAATTGTATAAATCATCGTAGATTTACATCATGTATTATGCAGCTTTACGAGCGACGCGTCGGTTTGTCGCGCCAAATGACACAACGCGATTTTTCGTACGGAGAGAATAAAGAGAGTGGACACAAGAGGCGGGGTTTGTTGCGAGACGAGGGATGGAGGGTAGAAGGGAAGAGTAACGCGGTTCGGTGGTATCGATAAGCTGATTTACGATCGACGACCGTGCGCGCGATGTAGAAACGTTCGCCAGCAAGGAATATAGCCGGTCGTAGCGCGCGACGGCGAACGTGTCCCGGAGGTAATGCATTTTATAGTGGACCCTGCAACATTCCGTTGCAATTCGGTCTCCATGGAGAGTCACCCCCGATGACCTCTTATCCTAGCATTTCGGTTAAGCGCAGTTGCTCGTGGCTTCGCCACGATCATCGTCTTTCGTGGGTGCGAGTTCGTAAAGTCCGCGCATCTCCAGCCACTGTCGTCAGCAAACAATGCTGCGATATCGACTACAATAATTTACGATTCGTATTAGAATCTATGGATCACAAATTTTGAGGAATGTGGCGAAACATTTCGCGAAACACATTCTCAACATTCTCAGTTGACCCGACAGTATCTAGCAGTCGAAGAAATACAATTTCATTTTTTGGTGATAGAACGCTGATGGAATATCTCGTGAAAATACGACAACTAATATTACGAATCGTAATTGCTGTTTTAATTCCGCTGCGCGTTTCATCATCCGGTGATGTCTATTTTGTCAACATAAAAAATGTCGGAATTGCAGTAAAAAATTTAAAATCTGCCTATAAATATAAAAATTACAAAATTCTAGCGAAAAAAATACCGAGTAATGACTCAGTAAAGGGCAATTACAAATCTGTCAGCGTGTCGCGGAATAACATTCAGTGCTTCAACGGTATCGTGCTTCAACAATGTAAATGAAAAACGCCCGTAGCTAGAACAATTTTGCTAAAAACAACGGAACGATAAATAAAACGACAACGCTGCACTTCCATTTATGAAAGAATGTAAAAACTGTATGTTTAAAAAAATGTGATACACGGCAGAGAAATATTTTATAATAAACTCTGCTTATAGCAGTCGATGGTAAATGTAAATTAAGTTTTGCAATTTGGAATAAATTTTGAAATTGTTTAATATTATCCATTTGACTGCAGTTAATCACGCACATATTTACTATCTTGATTATATTAAAATAAATATTTCCTTTAGTAAAAAATAATTACGTGGGTAACATGCAAAATACTTTTTACATTCGATTTAGTATTTTTGTGTTACCCTTTAATAATCATCAAATTTTTAACATTTGCATTTTATCATTTACATAAAAGATTACTGTCATTATAATAAGCATACCAAGTTTCTTTCTCGAATGTAACATGTGACATTTATCTCGCACTCAAATTTCCATCCGACATATTTCTCTACTGAAAGGAGCATTCTCTGCCGAAATATCTTGGTTTATTAAATGAAAATATTCAAATGATATTTCCTAGTTGACTGCTACCTCGCTCCAACATAGCGCGGTAATATCGTTGGAGTTTGGAGCTTGCACTATAATATAACTAAGTTTCTGTACTATAATATAACAATACTATTGCACGTTAAGTTTACACCAACAGTCGAATAAGATTGCTATATGCTAAGGATTTTGAACTGCGATATCACTGCAATAGTGCTAATCTTTACATGAATCCTCGTGTGAACTTATCTTTAGAGGATACACGCAAAGTCTTTACACCTTACAGTATTTATTTCATTTATTTATTTCCATCCTATTCCTTGTATTCGTTGATTAAATCTTATCTTTCCCTAAATCTCAAATTTAATTCATTCTTTCTCTAAAGTTGTTTTTGTAATATAAGAGGAACATTTATTGTTTTCAAGATTTCTTATTCAGATTTAATAAGGGCACAGTATTTTTGTGAAATGTAGGCATTAAAGTGAATGTAATTTTTATATAATTAAATTTAGACGATCTATAATTCGCATAGGGATACAATTATATTTAAATGTATTTTAAATTATAAAATGTGTACACAGCATGGATATTAAGTACTCTGATAGATTTTAAGGAATGATTTTTAACACAAATTCAAGACGAAAACTTTGTACGACCATGTGTCCGAAACGGTTTATTATTAGTTTCAAAGATACAGGATGTCAAAGTTGAAGGAAAAATTTCGAAATCCATTCGAGTTAGTGATGAAACTTTAAACATATAAAGTTTCATCAAAATAACTCGAGTGGTTTTTGAAATTTTTTTGGAAAAAACGAAATTTTTCCTTCAACTTTGATACTCTATATCTTTGAAACTAAGTCGTTTTAGACATATGGTCATATGAAGTTTTCATCTTGAATTTGTGTGAGGAATTACCCCTTCAAATCTTTTAGAGTAGTTTCTAATATCCAATATATAATAGACATTATATGTACCTATGTATTTTGAATTAATTATTTTCATTTAATTACGTAATTAAACTCATTTTACGATCTATAATGTAATGTATGCTCAAATCTGAAATAATATTTTATTTATAATTTTATTTGCGATTGAAAAATCAAAACAAATTCATATATGTATGTATAAAATTATTATATATTAATATTATATATTATATATATATTAAAATACATATATTAAAATACATATATTAAAATTAGTGTGTCCGATGAATAATATTATAAAATTAATGAATGAATGAATATGAATACGAGAGTAAAAACATTTTTGTTGTATTTATATGGGAAATATTTTTTATTTAATTTGAATAAATATATTTATAAATATACGATTTTATACACACACACACACACACACACACACACACACACACACACACACACACACACACACACACACACACACACACACACACCCACACACACACAAAAACACA
>Ga0157364_1001651_pt1 | contig 19375 bp, 10 predicted proteins | sample AttsexASBM2_FD_111476 | JGI IMG/M metagenome (GOLD analysis project Ga0157364, IMG submission 111476) | Fungus gardens microbial communities from leaf cutter ant in Ribeirão Preto, State of São Paulo, Brazil - Atta sexdens ASBM2 | ecosystem: Host-associated > Fungi > Mycelium > Unclassified ...
GTGTGTGTGTGTGTGTGTGTGTGTGTGTGTGTGTGTGTGTGGGTGTGTGTGTGTGTGTGTGTGTGTGTGTGTGTGTGTGTGTGTGTGTGTGTGTGTGTGTGTGTGTACCGTCTAAAGAATGAGAGAAATTTATTAGTAGACGTTTATGATGTCTTATATTTAAATATATGTCAAATTATTAATTAATCATACATCTATTTCTTTTGCTTGATTAGATATATTTATAAGATTTTTATATTGCTATGCAAACATTTGAGCGTTATTATATTTATTGTTTATTATACAATTAAATATAGGAATTATAATATAGCAGATTAGAGAGAATAAGTATCCACAATTTTAATTTAGAAAAATAATAAATAACAAATAATAAATAATTATTTACATTAGTGCAATCAAATACATATTGGAAAATATTGTAAGAATGTACAAAGTTTTAGAACCAAAAAAACTTTAGGATCTGCTATGTTCCTCATAATATAAGCGAAATAATCTTAGATGAACTAATACATATTGCGGTAACAATAGAAAGACGAAATCGGTAATAAAAAACAAATGTAACAAAATTAATATTGATAACAATAGATAAGGGTAAGATATTCGATTGATAGAATTTTATCATTGAAAATGACCGGAGTAAAATTCGAAACGTTTGAATATATAATTGTAATCTATTAACATTAAAATAATATGTTATAATTTTGTTTTTAAAATAAAGGTTATTATCAAAACTGACTATAATGTGGAGTTGTAGATGGTGTGGAGTCTTAAATTTTAGGTAATTGATCAATAGTCGATATTCTTCTTATATTTGACTGTAATTAGTTAATTTTTTAAGGTAGTACACTCGCGACAATATAGTATCATTCAAAAGTTAAATCCCATCACACGCTCGGTGGCTGATACTCCCACTTTCGCCTGTGAGAGAAAACTTTTGATTCCGCCTGTTCGCGTTTGATTCCACAAACGCGCAGACGCAGATTAAGTGCGCAAATGTGAAAACATCGCACTGTCAATAACATATACCATAAGTCTACTTAATAGGTTATCATAAATAAGAAAAATCCCTTGCAAGATACATAGATTACAATCAGATCGACTGTAACCTCATCATCTGTATAACCTCATCATCATACGAATTCCGAATGCTCTGAACTGAACGCGATATACACGAGAAAGCGGTTGCCACAATGATCCTTTCATATGCCGCTTCCATATGTCAAATAAAATAAAAAATTGCATTCTTTTCATGGCTTTACTTTCCAAACTAAATAGTCAAAAATTATGAAATTTTTTTACAATATCCGTTTTAAGTTCTTCTATCATATACTCGTTTTTTGTTAACATTTCATTACTAATTTAGGTCCTACAAAATTAAAATTAAATTTTTTTATGAACTTTGTAGAGGCGATCCGTATAAAATGTGCAGTTTTTAATTGCTTATATTTCAGCTTATATCTTTAATTGCTTATATCTAATTGCTTATATTGAAATGGTCAATCTCATTATAATTGCATAAAGCGTGTCAACGTCATCACAATATATAATTTCAAATTCAAGTCATTCTGAATACTTTTAATTCGCAAGTGTACCTCAGTAAATGAGAATGGATTGAAATGAATTGAAATGGATTCAGATTTTCAGAAATATTGATTCATGAATGTTAAAATGCTTTTCAATTCTAAATGCATTTTTATTCATTTATAGGAATTGCATGGAACATATCTCTATGTCAATCTAAAAATAATATTAGCTTTTTCTGTGCATTGTGAATATTGTTCAATTCAAAATTTTGAATAGGAAATGCAATTTTTCAATCCAATTGAATCCAATTGAATCTAATTAAATTCAAAAAAAGTATTCACTAATTAAAATACGCGGATAGAAAAAAATTTTAATCCATTTTAATCCATTCTCGTTTGCTAGGATTACCTTAAGATCCCATCTACGACTCCTATTATATATTCCCTGCATAAGCGAAACTTTTGTTTTTATTTATTCTCGTATAAAATAAATCTGTGATAAAATCATTACGATAACGGAAAAGTAAAATGACGTTAGAGATACGAGGAAATTATGAAATAGAAAGAGAAAGTTATAAACGGCTGAAGGGAATTTAGATTTAACATCTTATGGAATTTCCTATGATGGTAATGGTTGTTCTAAAGCCGCTGCCATTGTTCTCGATCATGTCATTGTTTGCGATCGATGTTACATATCTCGCGAGGATTGTAGCGAAACGGAAAGTTTATAGGAGCTGAGAACTTGATGAATTAATCGTTTGGTGGTTGCCTCGCGGATTACCTAAACTGGATTTTAAATTAGATCAAATAAAATATATATTTGTTTGTTTGCATTTTCTTTTACAAATTATATTACAAAATAAAATAAAAATACATATATTACTCATCTGTATATATCAAGATGAGAAACTCGTAGAAATTATATTCAATTATATTCAATTACATTTAGAAGTTCAATTATATTATCGTAAATAATTATTATCTTATATACATAAAAATACTTATATTTTATCTGTTTCAAATATAAATACTTACATATATCAATATATGTGAGTACTTATATGAGTACTTTTGAAAATAGAAACAGAAGAGCTATTAGATCTATAATATTATTGTCACTCTAATTATAATTACTATCCCATTTTCTTTTAATTTTTTAATTTTTATTATCTGTTATTGAGATCTTATTTAACCCTCGAACAGCGGACGTCGTGATACTCGCATGTTGTGATACTCGCATGCATGCGATGGACGCAGAATTAAAAGTGACTCAAGAATGAAATTGTTTTAAAACATTTGAAAGCAGTTTTTTATTATAATATGTACTCAACAAACGAGAATGGATTAAAATGGATTGAAATTTTTTTCTGAATGCATATTTTAAACAACGAATACTTTTTTTTAGATTTAATTGGATTTAATTGGATTCAATTGGATGCAATTGGATTGAAAAACTGCATTTCCTATTCAAAATTTTGAATTGAACAGTATTCACAATTGTGTATGTGTGCACAGAAAAAGCTTATATTATTTTTAGATTGAAAGGCATAGAGATATGCTCCATGCAATTCCTATAAATGAATAAAAATGCATTCAGAATTGAAAAGCATTCATTTTAACATTGATAAGTTAATATTTCTGAAAATCTGAATCCATTTCAATTCATTTCAGTCCATTCTCGTTTGCTGAGTAATAAATTATTTCAAATATGTGGGAGAAGAAATAAAAACATATATTTCTTATTTATCATAGAAACAAATATCTATTTATTCATTTTCTTCAAAGTTGAAAAAAACAATTCTAACTTGCGGATTTGGCGAGATCTTGCATCCGCCGGCGGAAGATTAAGATGTTTTTAAAGGAGAATCGATTGACTCCTCTTAAATTTTGATGCCTTGTCAAAATATATTTCTCAAAATAGGTTACGCTCATCTCAAATGCTTTATCTCAAACGAACATGATTGCACAGTGCTATATATAGAATGCCCCCAACTTATGAGATCACCCATGGTGGAAGGATTACATGGTGTACAGTTCGGCCAAACCACGCCTACTTTTGCTCCACATCATCAATAGGGTTCAAGAACTACTAATTGTGAAACACGAATATGGGGCGATATTCATAGCCTGTTCTTATATTAAAACCGTCTTAAATAATGTCTTAAGATAGATAAGACTAATACAGTTTTCGGATTGACTTACATCTTAAGATTGTACTTAAATGTAAAAATTGACTATGAATACTGGCCTGTTTCGCGTCGTGAAATCAGTACCGGTGAATTGGAATCTTTTCTTGTTTGACATACTTCATAATTCATTTTAGGTTCTCTTTTTATAGAAAGAGAAACATAAAGTGTGTTAAACAAGGAAAGATTCAGTACCAATTTTTAAATAAAAACTTTTTTATTCAATTAGATCGAAAAACTTTCATATTCAGAATATGAAATTGAATTCACATCAGAATTCACATCAGAATTTACATTGCACAGAAATTGCTGATATTATTTTTGACTGATATTATATTTAATAATGAAATAAAGAAACTGTACTTTTTATTCACTGTTAATTATTGTTGTTTGATTGCTTATGAATCGACATTATCAGAGCTTAAATAAAATTCACTTGCTTAACATAATTACTTAATTTATTTGATACAATTGTTGCTTATTACAATAGCTTCCCAGTCAGAAATGATAATCAAATCGACGTCGAATCGATATCGATTCAATATCGATTCCATTATCATTTCTGATTGGATTATTAATTGGATGTCTAATGTGATTATCAGTTAATTGTTACATGTCGAACTCAAACTCATGTCTTTTCTTTCGCCTTTTGACATCGTTAATTCCCACTCCCGACTATCCTACGCATGCGTCAGTGACTCGAGATTTCATCGATAGATCGAGTCAATGAGAGTACAATTACTTAAATTTCTATATTCACAATTCTGAATTGAATAGTATTCATAATGCACAGAAAATGATGAATATTATTTTTAAATTGAAAGACATAGAGATATGCTCTGTGCAATTCCTATAAATGAATAAAAATGCATTCAGGATTGCAAAGTCATAGACATTTGCTTTATGTAATTTTTATAAATGAATAAAAATGCATTCACGATTAAAAAAAGATTCATTTTAACATTCATGAATCCGTATTTCTGAAAATCTGAATCCATTTTAATTCATTTCAATCCATTCTCGTTTGCTGAGACAATATTATTAATCATTTTGTGGAGCTTTATCGGCACATATATTTCAGATTCCAATATATATTAATATAACTGTCGGCATCAAATGCAGAAGAAATTATATCTTTTGATATGATTCTGATCATTCTATATACAGGATGAAAATAATCGCCAAATATTTCATGGGCAGGTAGAGCGGACTAAACTGAGTCGAAACATCCTCTACTATTTTGTAAATTTCCCCAATAGTTAACGAAATATTAATCCTTAAAGATAGCCGAATACTATTGTGAAGTGTATGCGCCTACCGATCGCTTGACGCGCGGGCCATGGGGAGCGGGGATAGCCTAGCATATATATTTCGTAGTAGTAAGCCGGGCGAGCGTGCGTATTTGGCTATCTTTAAGGATTAATATCTCATTAATTATTGGAGAAATTTACAAAATGAGAGAACTTTTCGACTCAGTTTAGTCCGCTTTACCTGCCCATGAAATATTTGATGATTATTTCCAGACCCTGTATATAGCATAACAAAAATTAGTTTTTTCAAGGTAATTCGATAATATCTGCCACATTAAAAATATAAATTTCTGCAATGTATATATATACTGCACAGGCACCGTATAATCATGTCAGTTTCAGCTCAAAACACTTGAGATGAATATAATCTATTTTAAGAAATGCATTTTAATGAAGCACATCAAAATTTGAGGAAGCACATCAAAACCAAGCCTTATTGGATTATTTCACATTTCTGATAATAAAACAAAGTCATTAAAAAAATACATCATTATTCGGATTAATAAACACTGCGCCAATTTGACCTTGACATATAATGTCAAGGTCATGATCATTTTTAAAAGATTTTAGATTATATAATAGTTACTATTTAAAAGTTATTAACAAATAAAGTTCAAAAAATAATGTCTTATTTTTGCTATATACTAATGGGCATACGACTTTTCACTTGAAGAGAGTGAGGTTCACTGCATTTACTCGCCGCCTAGAGGCATATAATTTTCCACGCGAAATGAATTTTATGCCACTTTCTCTCTCGTTTCGGACCCATAGTGGAAGGATAGCATGACACCTGTTCTCTTTGTCTGAATTTTTGCACCAGTTCATCTTTCTTCTTTTTCTCTCTAAGAAAAAAGAGGAAGAAAGATAAACTGATGCAAAAGTTTAATCAAAAAGAACAGACCTTGTGCACAGTTGGACTTTCTCTCTCTAAATCTCCACCCTCTCTGTCTATGGACGTCCGTCCGCGAATCAAACTACCAACTGTGAAACGCTAAACATAGGGCAGTATTTATATATTTATAATCCGTTTTTATTTTAAAACTGTTAAATAATGTCTTAAGATGCTAATATAGTCCTTGAATTGACTTATGACATCTTAAGATTGTACTTAAGTCAGTCTTAAATGCAAGAATCGATTATGAATACCGATCTGTTTCGCGTCGTGAAATTGGTACTGAACTTTCCTTGTTTAACACACTTTATATTTCTCTTTCTATAGAAAGAGAATCTAAGATGCATTATGATGTGTGTCAAACAAGAAAAAAAGCTTTGTCTCTCAAACAACATCCATAGACAGAGAGGGCAGAGAAAGAGAGAAAGCGTCCATTGCGCCATGGTATTCTTCCATCATATTCGGGCCATATAACTTTCCACGCAAAGCGAGTTTCACATTCCTCCTGCCGTAAGACGTACGATTTTCTATTCGAAGTGGGTTTTATCCATAGAAATAGTATCTCTAGACCGAGCATTGTCAGAAATTTGAGGGTAGTCTTCATTTAGAAAAGGATATATTCATTTGGCCCTAGATTGGATATAGAGAGTGACGCCAATTAACCGCCATTTGGTATCCGACATCTTGATATCTCAGATATATTTATATGTAATTTCTCGTCTTTCTTCTTTCTTTAACGTTGTCTTCTTTTTAACTAACAATAAGGATGCTTAATGGCGGAGCCAATCAGCACACATGCATTGGCGCTCTCTCTCTTTATATCCACTCTACTTGGGTCAAGTTCTTTCTCGTTTCGCGCATGTGTATAAAGTGTATCACTGAGAGAGAGAATCGAAAGGGAGAACAAGGAAAATGTAACATCTTACAGTCAGATCGGCGAAGAGAATCTCATATATGTTCTGTGAGAGTCTTACGACAAGCGCGAACCGAGATGGATGTGTTTCGTCTCGGATTGGATGTTGCGTTATTTAAAATTTTTGTTAACTAAATTAGCCCGCCAAGCTTCTTCGTGCTTTCGATCCCTTTTCTTAGATACTTTACACACATGCGTAAAACGAGAAAGAACGCACTTGGGCCAAGTTAGAATATCTATAATAAAAGTATGGCCAATAGGATAACGATCGTTGATTGATCCGCTAAATTGAGGCAAAAGGAAGTTGCATATCAGTGTGTACACTCAAGGACTGATTCTTTCTCTCGGAAATTTTCACAAACTGAGAAATGACCACTTTTGTACATTAATGCTCATAGCCCGTGCGTGATTAACGACACAATTAAACCTTATATTTGCTTACAACTAAATTTGACGAAATAACTTGAATTTTTGGAAGTTTTAAAAAAATAAGAGAGAAGAAGAATTTTTCCTGGGTGTGCGTACAGTGTACATATAGTGTACACTATTTACATAACCATTAATTTATACTGTTTCGAGTGAATTTTCTGTGTCAGAGGTGAGTTGTTCGTTTATTGGTTATTTTATTCGGCAAGTCATTCAAATTGAGAAGAAGAAGTGGCGAATGGATTGCAATGGAATTATATATTTTTTTAATGACATACATGAACGTGAATTTCTTGTGTTGTCATTGTACTTATAACTTAATCTATTTGTTGATTGACACATTAGAGTTACAATGCCTGACTATGTAACAGATTACAAGTGCACAAACTCTGCGAAAAAGGATTTTAAGATATGTTTTCCTCGAAATTTAAAAAGACGAAAAATTTGGACTGAAACACAGGACAAGACTGGACTCTAATAATTCAGTGTTATGTGAGGTCAAAGAATTTACTTTTGCGATTTTTTAATATAAATAAATTATTAAATGATGTATGTTGTATATTATTTCAGATACATTTTAATGCAGAAATGTGAACTGAATCAAAGACTGGAAACGGCAAACATATGCTGAAAAAAGATTCTATTCCAACTGTGTTTGAACTTGATCATTTGAACTCGTCAGAATATACAGGAAGGTATATATAGGATATATGGATTTATTACTTTGTATTATTATACAATTCTATCATCTCTGATAATATTTTGGATGTAAATTGACAAATTATATATTGTAATAAAATACTATAATAAATATACCTAATAAAAAGTTAAATATTACTTTTAAAAAAGTAGTTAATACTCTTAAAATTCTATTTTTAGGCTCATTCATTTTACTATTTATTTTTAAACAAATTTAATTTTCATTCTATATTTATATTTACCTCTGTTGTCATTTTTCTTTAGTTTATTCATTATAAAATCATTGACTCTCTCCCTCTGCGTTCAGCAGAATATTTATATTGCAATTGTTGGAAATATTTTTCGCGCTGATTGAATTATATTTTTAAACTTAAAGAAATGGTATAATCTCAAGGCAAACATTCATAAAAAAACACAGTTGTGTTCTGTAAACGCACCCATTGTTACATGTACTATTTCAGTTTTAGTGCAACTTCAGGTTGTGCTCCAAAATTTATTATCAGTACTAAAAATCTATAGTTTACATTACATGCATTATAGATTTTCAGTACTGGCAATAAATTTTTGAACATAGCCTCAGTTTTACACTTTACATATGAAAATTTCGATGCATTTTCGGTTTTGCTTCATACACTTTGTTGTTGGCCGTACTCTTATTATATTGGGTCGTCCTGAAAGTTCGTGTCGATTAACCTATATAATTTAATAAATGTATACTAAAATTTTCTGCGTTTAAATTTTCCTTCAACATCGGTACGAACCCGGACAACTCAATAGATACTTTAGACCAAGTGAGTGCGTTCTTTTCTAAATGAGGATTACCCCATTCCTCATATTTCTGTCGCTCGGTCTAAAGATACTATGTTTATGAGTGGACCTCGCGCGCGCGTTTCGTATAAAAAATCGATCGTCCTTAAGTAAGGGAGCGGGGGAGGGGGGGAGGGAGAGGAAGTACTATGGACTTCACCTTTGCGTGGAAAATCATATGTTCCTAGGCAGAAAGGATACATTTTTATTGTTTTTAATATAAGTATTCAAAAACATTGGATATATTTTAAATGATCAAGTTAGAGAAAACATACTCTCTGTGTGTGCGCGTACGTATTTATACAGAAAAGAGAGGACTTACGTTGATTCAGAAGGTATTGGTTGATCCATCAATTTCTCTGACATTGGAGATAGAGGATATGGCTGCACCAGGGGCTGTGACATACCGTCTCCATCTAAGTAACATTTCAAATACTATCTTATTTTCCATGTATATTCTTTTTGTACATAATAATCGCATTCTTCGATAATTTCTGGGTCTCAGAATTTTATTTCTAAAATTTCTTTTACACGATGAAACACGTTGAGTTGTGTTTCAAGGAATACATTCTTATATTTTGTGTACTTCGCAATTTTATGTTGCAAAATATAAGAATGCGTTCAGCGGACTCAACAATTGAGCGCTCACTGTTATTGGTGTATTCTTTTAGATCATCCAATCAGCATTTTAGATCTGGAAGAATACATCAGTAGCAGCGAGCGCTCATTCAATTATGAGTCCGCTGAACGCAGCCATTGTGCTTCGTAAGAACATGTTTCATTGTATAATAAAAAGAATCACATATAACTTTTTCCAATAAAACGATTTTAAATATTCCTTAAAAAAACATATAGATATAATAGATACATGGACTGCACATTTTCTCATTTTACACGGAAAGAACGATGTTACTGAAATAAAAATTTAGGTTCATTAAAATAATTATGTAGGAATTGTAGAAAGTTGATTACCCGAAAAACATTTTGCAGCATTACTCATCACGTTTAAGTTTTCTACATATAGGGGGGAGTAACTAATTATACTTCCATTTTCTAAAACATTTTTTTTAAAGATGACGATGTCACACTAATGCCAGATGTGACGTTAGTAATATGACTTAAGTACTGTCATTTTTGTTTTGTCTTTGAGCTATCCGTTTATAACATTTAATATTGATTTTATTCTGATCTAAGTTTTCGTAGAATTTATCTAAAATATTAATGATTTATCAGTATAAAGTGAATTATAATGTACTACAGAGTTATAATTGATATTTAAACTCTTTTCAAATATAGGATCAAATTAATAAAATATTTGTAAGTTAAATTGGCAAATTTGTAAAAATAGAGGAAATGGGATAAATCGTACTTGTTGTTTTATGTTATACTAATATTTAAGCTAAAACAATATACTAAAATTGAGTAGTTGAATGTGTCACTAGTTTTTATATATTATATCTAAATTTAAAATAAAATAATATATTAAGATTGCATAATTAAATAATACTTTTGTGATTTTGATATTGTAAGAAAAAATATATTTGTATTGAGTCTTCTTAAGATAATTTATTAAAAATTATTTATAAATATTATTTGTTGGATTTTAAGAAAATTTAAATCTTTTTTTGAAACTAATTATTATTAAAAATACGATTTTGGAATCCAATGTTATAATTTAATGATCCGATCTCCAAAGCGTAAGCTTAAAGATTTTTAAAAAATTTTATTTTAAATAATAATTCTATGTTGGTAATAATGCAAACAATATTTTTGTAAAAATATTGTTTGCATTATTACCAATAAACCAAAGTACAGAAATATTCTGATCAGTAATTTTATTACAATTTTGTTTAAATATTAAGGAATACGATAAGCGACTTCTTCGTACATTATTTTGGTGGTTTAATAAAATTATTTTCAGATTTTCATCTGTATTTAGCTAAATTTTTAGATATCTATTTTACCAAATTTTGCATCAAACAAAATTTTTTTCATGTAGCATCTAATGTGCTCTTAGAAAAAGAATACAATCAATAAAATGCAGTTATATATACACTGACAAAAAAAAGAGATTAATATTATAAGCTTTTATTTGAAAAAATTATGAAGAAATGAAAAGAACTTGAAATAATTTAGCTCAGACAGATTTTATTGTTAACAAAATTTTAATGTTTATAACGGATTTTTCTTTACTTTGTTTAATTCATATTTAATTTTTTTGAGAAATGTTTTATTTAGTACTAAGACAAAAGAAATCATATTTATTTTTTATTAAATAAAAATAAAATTTGAAGAAAATTAGAAAAAGCAAAAAAATACATTTTAATATTTAGTATGACTTCCTTTCGCTTTGATTACTGAAATCGTCTTGGCATACTCTTGGCATACTCCAGAGATTTTGAATGTATTTTTCAACCATCTTCTCCCCAATTTTTTGAAGCGCCGTGAAATAATTTTCCTTATTAGTCATTCCGATTTTATTAATTTTTTTATCCAAAATGGACTATAGATTTTCTATGGGATTGAGGTGATTGTAGAGGCCAAGCAAGAAGTTTAATTCTGTTGGATTTCATGACTTCTTTTTGCCACATGTCTTGCTGAAAGATAAAATTATCTTCCAATCCGACGCGAAGCAATGATATCTCCAGATTTTCACGAAAAATATCGATATTTGTAATCATAATGCCATCGATTTTTACTAAATTTCTTACTCCTGATCAATTAAAACCTAGATCATAATGTTGCTTTTTCCGTGTTTCATACATAATTTGTTACAAATGATGCTCTTGATGTTGAATGAATATGAAGTTGAAATATGATGAATATGGTAAATATAAATTATTCAATTGAAAAACAAGGCTCAGTTGGAGAAAAACTGAAAAAAAACATTAATCCCAGAAAATCTATGGTCCATTTTGGATAAGAAGTTTTGATAAAACCGGAGTGACAATAAGGAAAATTTCGTGACACTTCAAAAAACCTGGGAGGAGATAAATAAGAAATACATTCTTATTCATCTCTTTCCATGCTGGCAATGAATTTTGGTATACAGCCGAAATCGATAAGTGATAACTTCATGAGAATGCTCAGCCTATACCTATTACATCTATGAAAAAACTAAATTCTTATTTGTTTACTAATATTTCTAAAATGATAGATACTATATAACAAATATGTTATATGCAAAATTTTATAGTTCCTTAAAATATGTATATGTGTACATATAATTTAAAAAGAATATTTGTAAATAATAAAAAATATTTTTATAATTTTTCTGCAAAATAATATTCGCAGAACGCAAACGAAGACAGAAGACTTAAAATTTATTTATCTTGAAATATAAGAAACATAAGAGAAAGAGTTGAAAATAATTCATTTTACAAATCATACATAAATAAATGGAAATGTTAACAAATATTTTCTAGCAAAATTAACACAACACAAGATTTTTCTTATTATCTCAGAATATGAAGCTTAAATTTCAGATTTGCCTCTAATTTTGTATAATCTTCTTAGGGAATTACGCATGAATTTTCAGATCGTCGTTTAAAGGATGTTAAATTGTCGTTCGATTTAGTACAAATTTAACTTAGATAACGCAATTACATGTGGGACATGCGACGTTCGTTTTGCATTCCTGCTCGGTATGAGGACGTTCCGCGAGATCGCAGTTCCTGGAAATGGCACCAATACCATCTCTGCATTCGATCGTCCTCGTCCGTATTCCGGTGCCACAGGTCACGGAGCACTGCATAAATAAAAAATTAAAATGCATACTTCGCGTAGAATTGCAATAAGATGCATGTGGGCCGATAAAAAACGAAGAATAATGCAAGCGATTTATAAAAATTATAGCGATATTCATACTTGAAGAGACAAATTATATCAATATTTATTTGAATGAATTAGTAGAAACATTTAATGACATACTAATATAATATAATAAAATATGTAATATAATAATATATGTATAATATAATTGTAATTTAATAATACGAATCATATGTGCAAAGGTAATATAAATATAAGAAATATTAAAAGGAAAAATAATAAATATACAAGTACAATACGATAATTGATGCGCGAATAAAATATTACAATTATATAGTTAATTGAAAATAAAAATTTAAATCATTCCCAAGGAGAACAAGAAAATCAAAATAATGTCAATTTAATGACAATCTCGATCTCAGATGAGATCTAAGAATGACTTTATATATAAAGTCTGAGATCGAGATTTTTATCATGACTAAAAAATGACATAAATTCGGCCAATATGACGTCAAATTATATAAAATATGACGATATTATTTTGATTTTCTTGTTCTCCTTGGGTTTAATAATAGCTTTGATTCTTTTTGAAGTCTCTCAATTTACAATTGGCATTTCACAGTAAGATGTTACTAATATTTGTTAAGGGGATCCTAAAGCCTTCTGTTTTACCGATTAAATCATCAATCAATTTTTGTATAAAAAATTATTTGTATTAAAAACAAATACTTTTTTCCTCTTTCATCGATTCGAAAATCCTTTTCTAGAATTAAAGTATACACGCATTAATACGTATCTGGAAAGCACGTGCAGTCGAGAACGATCAAAAATTTCAAAATTGATATATTTTTTTACTATGTCTTATGCTGATTTTACAATGAGTCGGTAGTTGGTAATCTTAAGTCTTATTAGTGAAGTTGACCAATAGTCAATTTGTACAATCGACGTTATTTGGTCAACTTCAATTGAGCTTAAGATTCATAGTCCGTTCTTATATTCAAAATTGTCTTAAGATGTCTTCTAGATTCATAGTCGAAAAATAAGACGGTACTTGAACAAAATCTCAAGTTAAAACTTATCTACTGTTAAAGACGATCTTATTTCGAAATGTTTTAAAAAGTCTTGAACAGTCTTGATATCATAAACACATCTTGTTCAAAATAAGCATAGACTTAAGATTATCTTCTAGTTATGAATTCATAGTCATTATAAGATATCTTATTTGACATGTATATATAATAAATAAGACGGTTTTCGCCAAGACGTGTTCGAGGTGAACTTAAGCAAAAATTAAAAATATTAAGAAGACTCGTTCACCTCAAATTTTAATAAAAATACATTAAATAGATGCGTTTTCGCGTAAAAATAAATATTTGATGATAAAAAACTGTCACTTCCGCGAACCAAGACATTACACATCAAAATTGACGACTATTGAAGCTAGGAAATCTGTCATACTTAAATGTATCGATGTGATCATGCGTTGTAATTACATGTGCAATTTCTTGTAGGCAGACAAGATATTTCACTACTGCAAACTCTTATTTGATTGTACTGAAATAATATATATTGAAATAATAATATATTCAATAAAGCAATTAAATAAAGATTCTTGGTTTGCTGTTTAAAAATTTGTTGTTGGTAATGCAAACTTATGGCCAAAATTCATACGAGAAATGTTTTGACCGAGATTTAACCGATCATAAACGAATTCTTGTAAATTTTGCCTATATAAATGCAACATCAGAAGATTTTTTATATGACATTTTATGTTTTATGTTAAAACAAGCATATACAAAAAGTCGGAAACGTGAGAGATTTACTTATATTTAAATCGTTAGATAATATTATTAATTTTAATTAATAAAAATTTAATAATACATTATAAAACATTTGTAATTTTTTTCAAAATTTATAGGAATTTGAATAACGGCGAAGTCGCGTTTATAGTTACAGCATGTATTTTAAAGAAATGGATTTAAACTTTAATTCATATAAAAAAAATTAAAAAGGTATTCATTTTAAATAACTTAAGTTTTCCAGTCAGAAATAGTTCCTCAAAAAGACGTTGTTTCGATGTCATTTCGATGGAAAAGTTGTCAATTCAAAACTTGCATCGAAATTTCAACATTTTCGAGTGATAAAAAATTACATAGAGAGTGCAATGAGAGTTTGATACATTTTTAATATTTTTGGTATAAATTTGTGATAGGTAATCTTGAATATTTTCGTTCGAAGGTCGAATCGACATTTTTTTCGATTTCATTTCGACAATTGTATAGCTCTAATCATAAAAGCTTTCTCAAAATTTTTCAGAATTTATAAATAATTTTATAACTGTTTAGAAAATTGTGAAAATTTTTTATACGAACATTTTTTACAACTATAAGTCTACATCTTTTTTTCTAGTAATTCTTTGTATCTTATTTTATTGTTCTACTCCTGCTGAATAACATTACTTTTATTTGTACTTTATAGTTTATGTTTATTTTAACTTTATAGTTAATATAATCTTATTATGTCACTTTTGTATTGAGGAATTTCAGAGAATAATGTCTCTTACCATAAATGAGAATGAAATCAAGGAAAAATATCATCAACTCTATCAAAGCTAGACTAGACTAATTCGAATCGATATTGAAACAATCTCGATTTTTAAATTAATGTTGATCTATCATACAAGTTTCCAATATCATTTGAAAGTATTAGGTATGGAAAAAAGTTCGTGGCGTTTTTCCGTTAGATATAACGAGAAAAACGTCATGAACTTTTTCCCATACCTAATATAAAAATATTACTAGTGTCACTGCTACTGCAGTAGTATTACTACTGATACGCAATAATGTTAATGCTGAGCTAATAGTGTTATTACTGTAGTAGTATATGACGTAACATATAACTATTTCAATAATTGTAATATTTGGTATAAAAAATTTATTAGAGTAAAAAATACATATATATATATTGGGAGTACAAATTAGTTCGATCTGTTTCCCTAAAGATAGCTCCAGCTGTTGTGAATGGTTCATAGTGACAGCTGATTTTAGCGGTTTCAGAGAGGTTAAATCTACTAATAATATTTAGTTTATATTGCTTTGAGTTTCATATAAAAACCTTGATTTTTGACTGTGTTTGAAATGTCGAATTTTGTATTAACCAAGCAGCATTTGCGGGAGGTTTTGATTTTCAGTTTTAATTGGAAGAAAAGTGCGGCTGAAGCCCACTCGAATGCTTGTCGAAGTTTATGATGACACTGTTCCAACTGATAAATCATATAGGGAATGATTTCGACGTTTCAAAGATGGAGATTTCAGCGTTGAAGACAAACCTCGCTCTGGACAGCCAAAAAAATTCGAAGAGAAAGAATTAGAGGCATTACTTGAAGATCAGAAACAAAGCAAGAGGAGCTTGCAGAATCATTGGGGGTAACTCAACAAGCCGTTTCTGTACGATTGAGAGCCATGAGAATGATTCAAAAACAAAGAAATTGGGTGCCTTATGAACTGAAACTGAGAGACGGTGAAAGGCGATTTTTCACTTCAGAACAGCTGATTCAAAGACAACAGAGAAAAGGTTTTTTGCATTGGATTGGAGATGAGAAGTGGATATTCTACGACAACCCCAAGAAGAAAAAATACTATGCTAAGCTCGATCAATTGTTGCCATCGATCTCAACATCAACACCACGATCGAACATTCATGGTTCGAAGATCATGCTTTGTATCTGGTGGAATCAAAAGGATCTTGTTTATTATGAGCTACTGAAACCTGACAATTCCATTACGGGTGATCGGTATCGGCTACAATTGATTCGTTTGAGCCATGCATTGCGAGAAAAACGGCCGGAATACGAGCAAAGACATGATAAAGTTATTCTTCTTCATGACAACACTCGTCCTCATGTCGCTAAAGTCATAAAAATATTTGGAAACGCTCAAATGGGACGTTTTACCGCACCCGCCGTATTCTCCCGACATTGCTTCTTCTGATTATTGGTTGTTCTGAAGGATACAGCAAGTCACCGGTTCATTTCTTTCATAGAAATCGAAAATTGACTCCAAAATTGAATCGCCTCCAAAAACGAGTCATTTTTTCGAGGGAATTCGAAAATTGCCTGAGAGATGGGAAAAAGTAGCAGCGATGGACAATAATTGATCTGTTCATTCATTTTGTTTTGAAATAAATGTACAAAAAAACGGATCGAACTAATTTGTACTTCCAATACATATATATATATATATATATATACATATATATAATATATACATATATATATATTATTAGAGCAATTAGTGTTACTTCAGCTAATAAAACTAATATTTTACAGTATTATTAAAAATAAGTTATTATCATAAATGTCATCATTTGCATATTATTACTATATTTAATTATACTTTTTTTATATGTTTCATCTCTTTCACAACATCTTTGAACAGATGTTACATCCATTAGTAATATGGCGTTCTTCGAAGAAGCAATTCCCTATGATCACAGAAATGTAGCTGGTAAGTGAAGGTTCGGATTCGGATGATCGTGCATAGATGCACATCATAAAATTAGTTCTCGAATTCATAAAATAAATTTTTTTTTATTATAATTTTGTGTGTCCTCTGAAATATGATGCTAATCAATAATACTTATTTTCACAATAAAATTTTAATGAAACTTTAATGAAATTTTCTTCATCACTATTACGCTATTAATGACACTACTTGCAATTTATTTATTGCATTAGTGACACTAGTAGTATTTTTATGCTGATTAGATCATTCTAGATTTTATTTCCAACTCGAAAATTAATCGAAATTGGAGCCAAAAATCTATCGAAATAAAGAAATTTCGAAAACTTTCGACTTTTATTTTCGACATCAAAACAACGTCTTTTCGAGAAGTTATTTCTGACTAGGTTTTCTGCTTTAAAATAAATCTGCTTTCAAAATTCACTGCTTTAAAAATACAAATTATTTTCTTATATTATTTTTAAAGTAATGAAGAATGAATTTGTAAATTTTTAAAAACAATGAACCATTGCTGTGACAGATTTCTTAACTTAAATAATCGTCAACTTTAATAATATATTTCGGTTCGGAGCAACGCAACACCTTTTTCTTGTCAAATATTTATTTTTACGCGAAAAAATTGATTCAGGATATTTTTATCAAAATTTGAGGTGAACGCCATCTTGTTAACATTAATTATCACCTACAGTACTCCAGACAAGACAAAAAAATGGACAAGACGGATCAATAAAACCCATTCTTTAACTCTAATGGAAAAATTTTATTGAAATTAATCCTTGTTTTGGAATGACATTTCAGAAAAAATTCAGTTTAATTTCAACGATTTTTTGTTGAAAAATTTATTTTTAATAAATTTTAATAAAATTTCAGACAAATTTTAAGAAAAGTTTCCAAAAAGTTTCTGCAGAAGTTCAGAGAAATTTCGGTTCAATTTCAGCGATTTTTCAGTATGTCAGCTGAAAAATTAACTTTCAGTGAAATTTCAATCAACAATTTTTCAATCAACAATTTTGCTAAAATCTTCCAAACATGGAATAATTTCAGCGAAATTTTTTCACTAGGGAACGCACTTTAAATCAGAATCCATAATCACAGTCTAATCATACAAAAGGTAATAATACACTTCGTAAATTTATACTTCTCAAATGCAATGTTTCTATTGGAGAATCCGAAATATTACGGAAACAATCGAATATCAAATAAGTTCAACCTTAAGACCGTCTTGTCAAGACGACCTTAAATCAAACAAGAATTTTTTAAGGAAAAACTTCTTCTCGAAGATCGTCTTATTTCATGACTGAATTGTTATTGATTATGAATTGTTACAATCTCAATACGATTTTGATTGAATAAAACATTCTTGACCAAGACGACCTTAAGTGCTGCCTTGAGTTTTGACTATGAATATGGGCCTTAATGTCGATTTTTGGATGGAAGATCGTCGTTAGATAAATATTATCAAAAACTACATAACTGTGTAATTACACGGTCTAAAATAATCAGGAAGTGGAAGTAATTTGTTATTTGTAACGAAGTTACAGTTACACGTAACTTTTTTGGTAATTTTACTGGTAACGGCTTTTCTTTAATAATTGTAACGAAGTTACATTTTTTTGATAACAGTAACGAATTTTACAGTTACTTTTATCATTATTTTGCACATTTATCACAGCACAGACTATTGCATTACACATAATGCATAGTGTATAAGAGAATCAACCAATAGAAATTCTTCCTTTTCATGGAATGAGGAAAAAGAAAAGATTCTGATTATTTCGCTTATGCATTATGCGTTATGCGTTATGCAAGAGTCTGTGTCGCATTAGATACGGTATAATTGGAGAAACACAAGTCATAACATCACAACTCATAACATTTGAAACTAGAAAGTCCCTAGGCCCATCCGCTGTAATTGGTGGTTGTCGATTTTAAAAAAGTAACGGAAAAGTAATGAAAAGTTACTTTCTCAAGTAATAATAATTGTTATTAACGAGTATCTTTAAAAATGATAACTAGTAACTTGTTACTTTTTCTATTTGATAGCAAGTAAGGGACTCCGCACAATAAAAGGAACAGGAAACAGAGAATAAGAATTTCAACCTATCAGAAACTGTGTAATTCCACATGATTTCTGATAGGTTGAAATTCTTATTCTCTGTTCTCTGTTCCTTTTATTGTGCGGAGCTCCTAACTGTAACTTATTACTTTAAAAAGTAACTTTCCATTTCCTGAAAATAATTTAGTGGACATATGTTTTACTTCAGGGGGCTTATTATGGTTCTTTAGATAAGTGAAATTACAAAAATGAACAAACTCACTAGATATTAA
>Ga0157364_1001652_pt1 | contig 19367 bp, 8 predicted proteins | sample AttsexASBM2_FD_111476 | JGI IMG/M metagenome (GOLD analysis project Ga0157364, IMG submission 111476) | Fungus gardens microbial communities from leaf cutter ant in Ribeirão Preto, State of São Paulo, Brazil - Atta sexdens ASBM2 | ecosystem: Host-associated > Fungi > Mycelium > Unclassified ...
TGGGTGGGTGTGTGTGTGTGTGTGTGTGTGTGTGTGTGTGTGTGTGTGTGTGTGTGTGTGTGTGTGTGTGTGTGTGTGTGATTTTAATTAATGGTTCACCTCTCATTGCATTGTCTTATTTCCGGTTTTGTTGCTGTTGGACTTTGTAACAGCAATTTTGCTGATGCCTAATCATTTGCAAGCTACTAATAACTATTATATTTTATTTTATGTTATGTCTACTATATAGTATCTATTGTATCATATTTTATATTTACATTTATTACTTTGTTAACATATAGTCTTTCTCATAAAGCTTCGCAATAAACTAAATTAAACTAATTAAACTAATTAAACTAAACTAATCATTATTTTCTTTTCTTCTATCTCTTTCTCTGATCGATATTTTAGCTACTCGAATATTTAAACGGCTCTGAAAAAAAGAATAGAAAAAGAAAGAAGTGAGATAGAAGTTTAGATGGCGTTATTGGATAACTTATTTATTTCACGCAGGCGCACTGCATTTTTGGACAATAGAAGAGCTGCGCTACTATATATACTATATATACTATGACACAGCAACGAATAGAGAAGTGTTGGATCCATGATGGGGGAGCACGGAGCGGACGAGAGAATTAAGGGCTCGCGGTGCTCAATTTGGAAAGCTCTGATATACATATAGATAATTTGAATGTTAAAAAAAGATTTGTAGAAATATAAAAAATTTTATTTAAAAACTAGAGAATTCAATATTAATTACTTTCTAAGAAAACAGACAATCATAACCATGTTGTTGTTCATACAGTAGATCTCAGAACTTATCTTTCTATTCAGTGACCTAGATCTTCGTATTTTCGATCAAAACAAAATAAGTTTGGTTGTCCTTACTTTTTATGGAATATAATATAATGAACGTGTATAATGCACTTCTTTTGTCTCGTTCTTTTAACCGCTGACAATTATATTTTTGTCCGTCATATCGTTTTACCTGTCCGATCAATCGGTCCGGACCGCCCAGATAAAGTCATTTTTGGATTTAATCATTCATGTAACTATCCATCGTATCCACATGTCCTTCTTGTATGTTGAGGGTGGGCGAATTTTCGAGGCAACTTGCTGACCTGGAATCTTCGACAGTTAGAGAGAAAAATGTTTGCTCAAATATCGAGCGAATTTTCACGAAGTTCATGACTCTTTTTGTTAGCGAAGATCAAGAAGACTCTCGAATATTTAATTTGGATTTTTAATTTTAAAATCATATAATTTTCGATATTGTTTAATTGCTGCCTTGTATCTAGCTGTTATTAGCGATCTTTGCAAGAGTTCTTTCTCAATTACATTTTTTTCATACAGTATTTTTGTCATACCTTTATTGTTTATTGCATGTCCTTTATTAACAAATTTTAACTCCCCTTCGTGGATAATTCGTGTCCAAGCAAAATTTCACGCATCGCGTACGCTGGTAAAATACCGTAAATGTAAGTGACTTGTGACAGTAGATAACTAGAATGTACAACATGTATTTTTGTTAAATTTATCAAGAAAGAGGAAGTAAAAGTTTTTCAGTAAATGTATCGTTAAAGAACTTTCATTTCTTTCTATAACATATGAAACTCTCATGTTATATAATTATATACTTTACGTATCTGAGAAATCAATATATCACTTTTGCTAAGACTACTATCTACACTGACGTACGCCGATCTGCAATCTGCACTGTTACCGAGTTATTAAGGAAGATAAAATATAATAAATTCATTGTCTCTAATGGATGGAATATACTTTAAAGAATCATTACTGGATCTCTTGCATTCGGAGCTTTCTTCTTACAATTTCTTACTTGGTGTAATCAAGAAAATTATGACAGGATATTATGAGTCTTCCAGCTCCACCACCAAAAGTGCCAAATGTAGCGCAGCAATATAAAGGAATTTGTCCATTTTGTCATAAACCTCATATATGTACATACCGTGCTTATGATATCTGGTTACATATTCTGCAATATATTTTGTTAGAAATACGGATAAAAAAGAAATGTTCAGTCTTTAAAAGGAGTTTTTAAAAGGAGTTTAAAACTTAAACTTTCCTTTAGAGATTCATAGATAAATATCACGATTATATACTGTAAATTTAACAAAAACTACATGCTGTCCCAAGATACCTACATTTACGATACGTGCCAAGAAATTACATAGTTTCACCAATTGTTATTACCATTTCGTTTTTAATCGTAGAAGATTGAAACAAAATAAAATTGAAAAATATCTTATTATGGTGTAACTTTAATGAAGCGTAAAATGCGAACCCCATCATGGCAAGCGAAAAACAAAAAATGACGAGAGGAGTAAAGGTTAATAATAACATATTTTAATAACGAAACATATTCTTGTTAATTGCTATACGATATAATATGGCGCATATATGATATGGCGAACCCCGCTCACATAATAGCATTAGAGAGGCAGCAAAATCGATATTTCTATTCTCTTATACATTCACGTCAAGTTGTATCACCGAGCAAGGAAATAATATTAATGATTAACGACATTAAATATCCACCTCGATGAGAATTGAAGTAAGACTTCTCATCCGTGTGTGTCACACACACACACACACACACACACAGAGAGAGAGATAATTTTAACGATGCTTTAATAGTCGAAGAACATCGCGAAGGTTGCCTTGGCACGCGATAGATAATCAGATTGATTTAGATTACACTTTGAATTTATCCTTTTTTGATAAGATTGAATCGCGGCTACGAATAGTTTCTATTCTCAAGGTCGCGGTTGGAAACAATCAAAACTTGAAGTCTGAATATTTTGATTGAATATTTAATAATATTTTATATAATGTTTATATAATGTATTCGTCTCTTGTGCAATTAACGTATAAAACACAAATTTTTTGCAAAATTAACAGGAGGAAACAATTGAATTAAAATCAATGGGAAAACGCAAGTCTGATTAAAAATAATCAGAAATTTTATCCTTTTGTAGGCACATTTTTATTTACTTTGTAGGCACAGTAGATTTTTTGTTCAGACCAAATTTTTTTTTACCGTGTCCTAAGCTTTCAAAAAAATCTAGAAAACTTCATAATTACATTTCAACATCTCTGTTACATTGCCAAATATTTATTTAATTCAAATATTGAAATCTTTGTTGAATAAACATTGAAATTTGTGCGAAAAACTTTCAGAAATTTTACCTCAGTCAAAAAAGATTCAGTGTGTCTATGACGTGTTAATTACAAGAACTGCAAAATAAACTAAATGAAAAGACGAAACGCGAGATGAAAGAGAAATGCGAATTTATCATCAGTGTAGAAATTGTTAGGAAAATCGATTCATGTTGCGGCAGAAGAGCTGCCTTTAAGATTGAATTGTGATGAGTCCGAAGAAAAGAGGAAACTACGCACGGCTCGCGAGTGACTACTCAGCGAGTAGTTCCTTTCCTAAACAAAAGGAAGGCAGCCTATTTCTCAGACTGCGGTAGAATCTGTGGCAGTGCTCGGGGATTGTCGAGGGAGACATTAAAGCGCGCTGGCCATTCTATTGTTGGTCGTGCAAGTTCTTGGCGAGCAAAACAATACCATGCGCCATCATCGAGCCGCCGTCATCGTCCGCTTTTCATTGCTCATAAATGCTATCGGCGGATAGTAGATAGCGATCTTCGGCCAGAACGAATGCACGGAGTCTAACCAACGAGACGCAACCCTTTTCTGTCGGCCAGAAAGTTTCTGAAGGAAGCGGACAGTCCGTGACGCAGTCGGGAAGTAAGTTGGGTGGGCGACCAGAGCAAAGCGACGAACTGATTTGATATTCCTCTAAGATAATTTCATTCCATTTTACTTTATAATAGCGAAACGAGTAGCTGCTTTTTTGTTATTACTTGATATTTCATGGCTATCTCGACAGCAAAAAAATATATTGAGTTAACCAAAAAGTTTTCTCGTTTTTGTCAGTAAATGATATTAATTTAACTTTAAATTTGAACACTTTCTTTTAATTAATAGCTTACATATCTTGCAACAAAAAAATATCAGCTGCTTATTATAAAGGATTGAAAGTGAACGATTAAAAGACACATTTTCACTACATTATCCTATTATTAAAGGCTATGCAAACTTGAAAAAAAATATGTGCAGTGTGAAGATAATGTGATATGCCAATTTTGATTTGCAAAGTTCCGTGGTGAGAATTTTTTCGTTGAAGAGCAACAAGCCAGGTTCGGATAGGCCAAATATAATACAATCGATGACAATCAAATCAGGGCCTTCAAAAGTAATCCGCATCAACCATTCGAGATATCGCAAAAAAGCTTAGAATATCTAAATCAAGTGCTGAAAATCACTTGTAAATAAAAAACCGAGAAGACTTTTCGGCTCAATATAATAATGTTAAAAATCATAAAATAATAATCGTTCAAGATTTTTTGCAAAATTATCTTATAGAAGAAAACAGTTCAATCGAAGTTAATCGGAATAGAAGTAATATCATAGGAAGTACAAATATACACTACCAGCAAAAGTGAATAAAAGGACAAATGCAAATACTGACGAATCACAAGAATTAATTCTAAATGGAACAGAACGCAACGTGTTAATTGATTTTTTTATTACGACTTTCGGGTTAAGCGAATGTATTCCGTATTGGCAATACCCGGTGACATTGTCATCTCACGCTCTGTCGTCCGAATAGCATCCATAGAAAGTGAAGAACCGTGGCAGATTCGGATGATAGGCGATCGGATGTCTATGGCACGTTCATCCTGCTATTGAAGAATTCTGTTACCGTGAAAGCGTTAGCACGCTTTCGAACGTCATCATGGGTGTGACCGACGAGCGACAGGAAAGAGAGAGACGATGGACTCCATTTCTATCTATATATATACAACATGTGCCGATGGTTTTTGCGAAAAAAAAAGTCAATTGTAAAGCGGAAGTGTCAAAGCCGTTTCGTACGGAACGCGACGCACGCGATTCGCCTATTGTTTTTTTTTTTTTTTTATTCATTTAGCAACACGGTTTTGACAAAAGTTATTTTGATGTACGTGTTTCCTCTCGTTTAGAGAAAATCGTTAAGAGCTCGTATCTGGTGCTACACGATAAATTGTTAATTAAACTTTGATCAGCGTCAATTGTTTAGCTCAATTGCGTTTTCTCGTTTATATATGGCGAAAGAATCGCAACATTGTACAGTGATTTAATGTATCACCATGTCAATGCCGACCTCATTTTCACGCAACTCTGCCGAAACTCGAATTTCGCGCAGAATTCCCACTGCGTCAATTGTCGCATAATCGACCTGCGGCCCTCGCGCGAAATGTCACCGGGGGAAAGTTTCGTTCGCCGATTGTACGTACGTTCGCGCGCATCCGCTCTGGATTTATCTGCGCAATTACCGCAGATCGAAACAGTATTTCGATCGCGCTCGTGAGATAAATTTCCGCCTCTTGAGCGCGGCCTCTCGAAAGCTCGTTATTGCCGCCCTTTATATAGATACGACGTCAATCTCGAATTCATCGCGTAGAACAAGTCATTCCCGTCTCAGCAGAACGAAAGCGTTACCAAGAGCAGGCAACCGTCGTTTTTACTGAAATTCAGAGTGTCAGAGTAAAAACGCAAACTATTTTGCCGGTATTATGAATGTAATATCGATGCAAAAAATTCGCTATAAATAAAGTTAAAAATAAAATTTCAGTTAAAAATAAAATCTAAGGCAAATTGTTGCCACGAGCTTCGTATATTTTTTCTTTCCATCCGAGGAGAACTTTTTCAATCTTCTTTTTAAAGAACTTCAACTTTTATGACGTTATTTAATATAAAATTGGATAGAAAAACGACTTCAGTACTTAATATAAAAAATATTTATTATCGTCCTAAAAAGCAAGAGCGCCATTAAGAATGTACGAACGGTTAATTGTGATAAACGAAGACGTGGAATGTGAAAACATAATGGACTCGTTCACGTTTTATCGCATTTCTACTTGGAGTAGAGATCCCCTTTAGTTCAAATGGATTCTCTCACTTGTAACCTCGCATCGTCATTAAGTGCACTAACGATTCTCTTGGAAGGGAAAATAACAGTGCTAGCTAATTCAACGTGTGACTTATCTAGCGATCGGACGGGTGTCTCGTGAAGAACAGTGAAGGTCCTGTCCTTACGAGCGCAAAAGGTTTCCTGGACGATTAATCTCTCACCTGCCGACCCTGGCCTCCGAAACGAAAAGGTTTTAGGAGTCAAGGACGCGCATGCAACGTTTCTTGTTCCGCCAATCGATATCCTTTGAATAAGGTAGCCCACGGCTTTTCATTTTGCGTGATCGCGAGAAGGAAGGTACTGGACTATAGTTGGCCTCGAGCACGATCTTGGGTGGTACCAGCAAGTAACGCGGTAGAGACTTCGTCGCGAACCCTTTATACGGCATTAGACGAGATTACGTCAAAATTATACACTGCTATTCTCGTCATCTCTGTGTAACGGAGTCTAATAACAGTCTCGCGTGTGGGAACGTTATTACTGCGAATAGGCAGTTCTAACGCGTCACGTGTATCTACATCGAACATTTGCGCGATATTCCAATGAAAGGCCGATAGAACATTCGTGTTAGAGTTGTCAGATGAGGTGACATGTCACCTTTATTTAGGCGATAGTGTAATAATTACAAGAAAACGTTTATTCATGACAAGTATAAGAGTCTTAATGTCGCTTAAAAGTTATGCCAAAGGGAAGAGAAAAATTGCCTAATTTGTGACATGTTGCCTTCATTTTTTGTCGCAAATTATTATTATAAGTCATCTTAGGGCGGCATGTCACTTCATCTGATCGCGTACCTTGGTTGCGTCATAGAATTATTAAAGATCATTCCTGAAACTGTGCGCTGACACATTTTATGTAACCGGTTGCCAGCATCGCTGGGTACACATTGACCTACAACGTGCATCTCATGCAGCGAGTTTATCTTCGTCGCACCGTGAATTTATGGAATGAACTGACGACGTTTATATGCGCTCTGCGCTCGCGCGTGCACCCTTGGAAGCCAGGGTGCGTAAAACAGTAGTAAGACAGACACGATGGTATCACGCGAGATATTTTATGACGTCGCGCCATCGTTGCGGTTTCCTTATACCACAAACGATAGTCTTTAAATAATGATCCCAGTATCTTTTTATATAGACAGTAAAATATAATAGTTTTAAATATGAGTTGCCTCTTTTAATTGCTCGGATTGTAACTTTTTATTAACCGCTTGTGACGTTGCCGCTATTATTTTAATATCTGTTCATGATATTTAAAATATAAATAATATATCCTTAAAAGATGAAAGAATACATGAAATATTACGGTCATAAAAGAAAAAATTTTATAGACCAATTTAGAGCAAATTTAGACCAATTTAAGCAAATTAATGAATCAATTCTAAGCAGAATCGTAAGACTCGTAACATGTTTTCGTTTAAAACTTATAAGAATTTATAACTAATATTCTAATTTTATGCGTATGCATCGTAAGACGTACGATTATTCGTAAATATTTACGATTTCTTATAAATTTTATTATAAGAAGCTGTCTATAAAAATATTGTATAAAGATATAAACATTTAAAAATTCTTACAAGTCTTACAGGAATATGTTACAAGCCTTATGATTCTGTTTAAAATTTAGGCATTAATTCAGTAAATAATATAAAAAAAACTGCAAATTTTATAGAAATGGACTTCAAATGGAAAAAATTGTCATTAATTGTCATCTTCAAAATATTTTGCTTTCTATTATTAAACAATAACAAATTCAAACAGAAAAACTATGGCATTCAAAAAAGATATTAAGAGGTATGTAAGTATTTACAAAAGGTAAATAAATCACAGCAGAATTACAGCAGAGATAATAAGGTATAAGATAATAACATAAGTATAGCAAATCCAAAATTTATTTACGTCTTACTGCTTAAATTTTTTGCGTGCCTTAAAATATTTAAAAGAAATATTAAAAAAAAATACGACACAAGTACGACAAAAGTTATAGAATAAAAACTTACTTTTTAATTTATATTAAAAATTTGTATTTAATATTTCTGTTATGTCTTTGTAATCTTCGTTTCTGTCTTTCATGTCTTTGTAATCTTAAAAAGATATTGATTTGATATTTATTTGAATAAATAATTTAAGAAGTACAATTGCAAAAATTCTTACAAAAATTTCTCCCGTTTATTTTGCAGTTAAGTAAGCATGGAAAATTCGATTCCGTTATCCGCAACTGTTTATCTCGGCTCGCGCTGCTTGCCAATAAGAAAATAAGAAAGAAAAGAGAGAGAGAGAGAGAGAGAGAGAGAAAGAGAGAGAGAGAGAACGGGGAAGGGGGAGAGGATGAGGAAAACCACGTAGAAATCTGAAAATGAGCTAAAAGATAGATATAATAAATCCCGTAAAAGTCAATTTTCATCTGAAATGATGCTGTTTGTCTAGACTGTATTACTCGATATAAAAGAAATTACTAGGTCACTCAGCATAAAAAAAAAACGATGAATATTCCTCGCGAGATTAGAACAGAGTTAATGATCGATTAAGAACATAACGTCGCGCATTTTAGTCCCCTTTGCTCCATTTTTCTCGATTGGTTTTTCCTCTCTTAAGATTTTCTCAGCGGCATTGTCGTCAAATTAACGTCGAAGTCTGATTACATTTAGTCTTAAATGTCAAACGTGAAAAAAGCTCTTTATATTTCCATAAAATAAAAACAGAATTTTATATTTTATTAGTAATTTTTGTATTAACAACATTCTACTTTTTCATTCTGAAAAAGAGTGAAAATAAATAAAAAAGAAAGAGAATCAGTGGTTGAATAAAGATGCGCAATTTAATTAAAGATCGTGATACAGTATTTCGCGATCTGCTTTTGTTTTACTCGCGGCGGATTTCACGAAGGATGATGAAATATTCGTCGACATCGTCAAGTTGATTTTCAAGAGAATGCGAGAATCTAGTTTGTGCGGTTAAACGAAAAACCGAACAATATTATTTCCACATTTGGTTTCGCACGACGGTTGGCTACCTTTAATTAATTCGCTAGAATCCGCACGAAAGTACTCTTACTGATATTACTGCTGGCATTCCCACATAATACCACGTAAGTTCCTCGAGCTTCAATTGCAAGCTGTAATTACAATGTATTATTTCTTCATTAAAATACTTTGAATAGTAATTATTTTGGAATTATATATCGTAATACATATCGTTATACAAACAATAATGTCAATTCTTGTTAATGTTAATCTTGGAACGTATAATGTGTATGTTTGTTATTATACACCCTTTATCGTATCTGCTTTTGATGTAAATTATCTGAAGTGTTTGTCGTCTGTCTGCGAATGGCATATTCTTTTTAGGAGAGACATAAAAATCCGGATGTCTGTATTTCGCTTGATTCAGGAATGTGACACAAGATTCTCGTGCCCAGCTGCCCATGTCGAGTGGAGTAATAAGAAGATGCACCCTCCAACGATACAGGGTTGACTTCCGCGGTGGAACGCGACAGATGTAAAGAACGCGGGATCGCGGCGCTGTTAGAGGAACGGAGGAGACTCCATCGGATTGAACGAAAGGGATGAAAGTCAGAATATGGGATACGGATGGAAGAGGGATGGAAGGAAAGATTCTGGAAGGGAGAAGGGCGGAATCGTGCGCAGCTGGTGGGGGGGAGTCAATGGTAGGTGAGAAAGAAGGATAGGAAACGCAAATGGAGGGATGAAGGAATACACAAGTTGGGAAAGGACGTACGAAAAACAGACGGAAGAGATAAAGGGAGGAAGAGCGCGAGAGAGAGAGAGAGAGAGAGAGAGAGAGATTACGTGGTGGGGAGAGAAAGACACAGGAGGCATTTGATAAAAAGAAAGAGAGCGATGTTCAAGCGGTCTAACTGAAAAGGATGAATAATGTGTAAGAAAGATGAAGTAACGATGGTTGAAAAGCGACATGGATACTTACTGTGGGAAAGCGAGAGCAAGTATTTCGAGCCGGTGAATGCGAGAACGGAACAGAAAGAGATAAAAATAGCGGCGCTAAAGACACGAGATAGAGTTTTAGAAATGGTGGAATAGGAAAAATGAAGAACGTAAATAGGGATGGGGTGGAAGTAAGAGAGAGTTGCGCGCGAGAAGGAGAGAGAAGAAATATAGAAGGAAGAGACGAACGGAGAGATCGAGAGAAACACGAACAAATTGAAGATAGTCGATGAAGGGAGAAATCACGAACAGAAGGAGAGAAATTCATGTGGTGACGAAAGGGTGGTGGTCCTTCAGAAAGAGATGAAAGATAAATTTTCAGTAAGATACAGAATAGAGTTCATTTGGACTCTTCGAAAGAGACGCGTGTTTGTGTTGCAAGAAGGAAGATAGACAAAGAGAGAAATATACAGAGAGAGAGAGGGAAAGGAGGGAAGGAGGGGGAGAGAGAGAGGGAGAGAGAGAGAGAGAGAGAGCTTGGAACACACGCGCCAAGAGGGTTCTCCAAATTTGCCGACCATGGCATGGCCGCGCGAGGAAAGAGCGCGCGAGTAACGGCGCGAGGAAGGGAGAGCGATCCGCAGCGGGGGTGGAAGAACATTACAGAGTTAGAGAGAAAGAGAGAGAAAGAGAGAGAGAGAGAGAGAAAGAGAGAGGGAAAGAGAGAACGAGACGGGCAGAGCGGGAGCGGGACGGCAGGAGAGAGCGAGGAAGAGGGAGGCCGAGGCTGCGGCGTAGCCTCAGTGCCGGCGCAGTGGCCGGGCCATCGTGTCCTGTGCCCAGGTCTCCGTGCTCTCCTTTCTTCGTCTCTGATCCTGTCGTCAGTCATACGAACTGTACGGTGCGTCGCCGTCGTCATCATCGTCGTTATCATCGCTACATTTGTTCTGACCGCAAAGTCCTTACCCTGTGGTGTTCTATCGTGTCCTGCCAATATCGCGCATCCTTCTTTCTTTCGCTTTCTCTCTCTCTCTCTCTCTCTCTCTCTCTATCATTCTCTCTTTCTCACTCTCTTTCCTTTCCCTGTCTCTCTTTCTTCCTCTTTCTTGGTTTTCTCTTCGTCGAATTGGCGATCGAACGAATCGCGCGTCGTCCGTGTCTCCGATGAGAGCCAGCGTGACGCGACGTGGTGCGACGACACCCGGTAAGGTCGCTCTCGCGAGAGACGCGGCCTGACTTCCTGCTGCGCGCGGGGGAGTAGGTTGTTGCTAACAGGCGTTACTCGCGTTGCTGACGTACGGGGTGCGCGGCCACGAAAGAGCGACGCAGGAGGTGCGAATTGTCGACGGTACGGAGAGCGACGATACGAGTTACTCGGGAATTAGTGACAAACGGTGGGACATCCTTCGCCGGGCAACAGCGGCCAGGAGGATTGAGGTGAAGAGGTGGGAGCCATGCCGCCCGGGCGAGCTTCTCTTGAGGCAGCCAGCAGGATCGTCCAGTTACTGTCTTCCTGTCCTATCCGATTGCCTGCTCGTGTTCGCTCTTGCTGAGAGGTAAGGACCTCGCGGGATCCTTGTACTCCGATAGGACGAATATGCGATTATTGATGGCGTTCGAAATCGCGAGCGGCTCTCTTCGTCCTGTTCGAGAGATCGAGAGCGCGACTTCTGAACGGATGCAAGTCATACTACGTGAATGGAGTAAGCATTTGCAACAGTATCGGCTTATTCGAATGTGGAGGATTTGGTGGAGACTCGTGATTGAGAATGGCGTTTTTTAAATCGTAAGTATAGTTTGGAGATTTCTTTAATAATTTCTATTCGCGCGTCTCTATTATATATCTTTCTTTCGAATAAAGTTTTCAAGGAAGCAATACTCATTATATTACGATATAAATTAGTTCTTCGTAAATACAAACAAGAAACGACTTCTATTCTATATTGATAATGTAAACATCTATCGAAATCTGATATTATTCCATCGAGCATATGCACTCTTGTTTTTCTACGACGAAGAAAAACGAAACTCTTCCCGATCTTTCATAGTCTACGCCATCTTATCACTCGCGCTATAAACCTGTAAAATCTATTTAATACTTAACCAAGCTTCGTAATTGTGATTACTTGCAAGAGAACTCTGGAACGTGAGTTTCCGGGTTGCGGATTCCGCTCGACTACTGATTGGAAGACGCTCTACTCTCCTCGCCGTAATAAAAGTCAAGAGGATTACTTTGAAACTTAGTCCCAATGACGCTTCCCTCAGGAATCGTTTGATGAATTACGTTTTCTTAAGATACTTCTATCTGATTACGCAAAGCGATCGTAAAGTCGACAGACTTCTTCCAGTCCAGTCCCCTTCAGTTGTAAAATTTCTTCGTGATCTTCCCTCGAAATCCCTCAAATGTCCGGATTTCACAATCGCTTCTGATCGTTTCATACAAAACTCGGATTATGTCAATGATATGCAGAGTTCTCCAGCTTGCAGTGAGCAACGATAGCATGTCCTTGGAGAATAACCGTTTGTAGCTCGTTATCGGTTCAAGACGCGTCGGCGGCAACGATTGGCTTTCCGCTACTTTACAATATAAACGCCACAATCGATTGTCTTCTCGAGTAGCTGTCTCCTGTGAAATGCGTGTATGAATATATTTGATGACCTGATATCGCATTAACATAACTCAACTTCCTTCGCATAGGGTTGTTATGTAGTCTCGTTATTTTTATTTCACAAACATTCAATCGCAGAAGTTCAAGTAAACAAATGCATTTCTGCGCGAAACAATGCATTTTTTGAAAAAAAATATTTTTGTGATAATACTTAGGGAAATTTCACTCCTTTCTATTATTTTTATGATAATAAAATCTTTACCGATGCAATGCAAAATATTCTAAAAATATACAGGTTCTCATTTATTCCGAGCGAATTTTTTAAATATCGGGATTCAAATATTCATATCGTAGCAATTTCGAGATCATCTCGATCTTTTTTTTGATGTTGGCACTCGACTTATGCGACGTGCCGGAAGCTATGAGCGCTGCATTAATTACTGGAAATCCAAACATGAATCATGATGACGCACAATGCGCATGTTGACGTGAACGTTAACCGTTTCGTTATCATCGTGTGCTCCAGGAATTTTGACCGGAACACCGTGTGGTCCCGTTGTCGATGAATCCCGGCCAACAGAATAGACGAGCGTGTTCATATGTCCTGATATCTCCGGTATCGTGAAGAACGATCGTGTTAATTAAAGCTTGCCCAAACACGTATCACATTTTATCGAGAATAAAATGAAGATCCGCGAAATACATGCATCCTTATGAAACTTTATATATCGATAATTTAACGTTATTGTTACGGGAGCACAATATTTAAAAATCATGCACATCGGGAGAACCTTTTTTTTATATAAGTGTATACGTATATTTTATATATGCAGGATGTTCCGGAAATCGTGCTACAATTTGGAAGGAGGAGATTGCTTATGTAAAAATCAGTTGAAAATGTAGAATAAAATTTTTCGTACAGAGCTCTGTTTTTGAAAAAAATCAAGTGTTTGAATATTCGTTAAATACGCGTGTACTTGAGGAGTCACAACCTGCTCGGTTCACTCATCTTTTTCAAAAATTTTTAATTTTTTTTTTGATTTTTCAAAATTTTTTTTATGCATCAGGAACTCTAGGTATGAAATGAAGCTATTGAGCCGCTTAGAATTATTATATGTTATACAGAACTATTCGATCTTGATATGTGAAGTTAGCATTCCATTTTTTAAAAATTATTTTAAAATAATTATTAAGCGGAACTCTTGTTATAAAGTATATAGAATTCTTCGTCTCGTCAAAAGGAAACGGAAACTAAGCAGAACTCCTGAGTACTATAGTTGGGGTGCTAACTTGACATACCCTCACCGATCTGATTATTTTCATGTCTAAATTTAATTAAAATTAATGTAATAAATTTCAATAATATTATTTACTTTATTAACTAAAAAATGGTTGAAAATATTGTCCTTCATAATGCAAACAAATTCTTGTCGAGCGAGTTAAAGCATAAATAAGTGGTAATATGTTCAAATTCTTCACTTTGTCGGATCTGTTAAGGAGATAATTTTTATCAAAGACGATATTCAAATTTGATTTTTTTCTAAAAAAAAAAATAGAGCTCAATATAAAAAAAATTTCTTTCTACTTACTTTTACCTGAGAAATCACTTCCTTCTCGATTTCCATACCACGATTTCCAGAACATATATATTGTATATAAAGTAAAACATATAAAAAAGAAAATTAATATCTTATTTTCGTATATATCTTTGTCAATAAAATAATTTTTCTATATTATCCCTTCCATCTGTTCCTATGATTTTCCATCTCAATATAATGATGACATCTCTTGCACATTCACGAGTAATATTTGTCGAAGCGAGACGCATTTAAGATCACCTGATCTAGATGGTGAAGGAGAGTGGAAGAGTCGTTGAAACACGCGAATCCCAGGAGATTGCGCCTGTAGACTTGTTTTATTCTTCCCGCGTCCACACTAAGATGATGCAAAACGACAGTGCTCGTAAAAACCACGCTGATTGTTCGCGCCTTGGAAACAACAGTCTGAAATTGCGATGATCATGTGAAATTTATCATTGATTTTTGCATTAATCTTCATCCGCACCGATTCGCGCCTTCATCGCATGTTTTAGCATCCGATTCTAATATTTGAATGTCTGATTTATTCCATCCGCATCCATAATCAAAACGAACTACATTACAATTTACATCAAAATTTATTGACATTAGTCATATGCATACGGGTTTGATATTCATTATCGGAGAGCGTATCAAGTTAGCATTCGTTATAATATCCGATATAACTACGTCCATGATACCCGTACGTATCTAATTAAACTAATCGATCCTCTTCGAATTATGGTGGCGTCTTACGCTGGAAATTCCCGGCTAATCGAGTGACACGAGTTTTCAACTTCGGTAACCGCACGCGAATGACAAAGTTACTCTCGTATCGGACATCGAATCGGAATGTCGGATTCCAACATTGCCGCCGTGCGAGCCATAATTTCTCTTGGCGGCACACTAATTTCCTTTAACAAAATCGTTTTCGCGAAACTCGGCCGTTTCTAACGGTAACGTACGGACAGTCATTTCCGGTCTACACATCTATTAATTTCCCGTCGTAAACTTCCTGACTTCCAATTTTGTTACTTTGTCCAAGGGATAGTGTAAAAATAAGTCAATTATTCGTTTATGTCTGAGAATTATTCGTCTGTGTTTGTCATTAACGTGGATTTCTTAACCTTCTGCAGGCAATTCAAGCCTTTAAAGGCACCATCGATATTTTGAGAATGATAATTTTAGTAAATAAATTTAAATCTATAAAAAAATAAATAAAATACAATCTGACTTCTGTAATGGTCAAAAATTGTTGTCAAAGTTTTGACAAATATAACACTTGGAAAAAATGCTACGGTTGTCACAACTGAAAATAATAATAATTTTTACCTATCATTACATTTGGTTATGATAACTGTAAGATGGACATATCTTAACAATCGTTTAGCCATTAAGATATTTTATGATTATCACACTCGTACTATAATTCTTATAAGTAAAAAATGATGGACGACTTTTGGTTGTAACAACAATAGCCATTTTCTTCGTGCAGAACAGAATGTTTTACATTTTTATATAATTCGGAATATTAATTTGCCCTGTTTCTTGAAGACTTCTCTGACGAAAGAATTAAAATTAATATTGCTGGTGAAAGGTTGAAAAAAGAATCACTGTGATTAAAGAAGACGATCTCGTCATTGGTATTACAAAAATATTTCACAATCAGTACATTGTGAGAAAGTTAATTTTGCACGTGTTTTCGTGCAGGTAATGGCTCGTCGACACTGGACAACCACGTATATTTGTGCAGGCGGAGGTGTCGCGAGCACTGAGAGGAAATCATTAATTACAACAATTTTGCGAGTCAGTGTCCTCGATTTAGCGATTTAGCTGAGTTAGTTGCTACCTCAAGTAGGCCAATGGGCCAAATTAGAATTTGAAGGAGTTAACGGGCGCCTTGAGAGACGTAAGAAATTCTTACTTCGTAATCGAGCAACGCACGGAAGTTTTTCCTCTCCTAATTTTAAATTCTTCGTGGGATGAGGAATTCCTAAAAGAAACTTCCGGTGAATTAGGACACCATTCAGGAATACCTAATGACGCGTGCGCGCGTACTCGTGCCAATTCCAAAACAATAACAACTCCAGCGATCCTGAGAGCGGTGGAAATCGTAAAAATCCGGAAATTCGGATGAAGAGACACAATCAATCCGATCAAGATTCTTTCTCTGAATTTTTCTCTCTCGAATTAGAAATCGATAAAGCTTTCTGTCGTTACAATTTCATATTGTTATAGTTCTACGTGAATCACGTGTTCCAGAGACTTTTTGCTAAAACATTTAGTATTTCCCGGGGATGTTATTCTCACGGCACAAAATCTCACTTGTTTTGATAGCCCAACGTAATCTCGACGGATTCCGATTCTTCTTCCCACATCCGATATAATTTTAGCACAGAGATGGCGCATTCCGATCTCTCGAGCATCCGCTTTCTTTTTCCCCTACTCTTTTTATATTATTTTTATATTATCAGTGGACGGTTTTCGATACACCAAATAGTACTGGGATCCCAGCAACAGGGATATCAATAACATGGGAAACGGATATTTCCGCATCTTCGAGCACGGGTGAAATAGTAGTAGATCAGGGAAAGAGATGGGAGGGAGGGAGAAAATAATAATAGCCATTGGAAAAAGAATCTGGTTACATTAATTGGAATGCTGCACTAAAAAAATTATATTAAATTTTAATAAATCATTTGTTTGAATAGTATCAACTAAATATTTATTAAATATAAAGATACCTATATTTGATATAAGAATAAATAAATAATTTAATTTAACTATATCTTTCTTATTAAATAAATATTTATTTACTGTAAGTAAATTTTACTTAATACTATGCAAATAAATATGTGTTCAAATTTAATAATTTTTTTCAATGTGGTTGAAAATAAGTAAAAATCAAAATTTTTTAATTGAATCCATTACAATTCTAGTTGAGATAACCAGAATTCTAATTAATATACTTAGAATCTTCTGATTCATTTCAATTTTTAACCAGAAAATTTTTTCAATGTACGGTTCAATATTCAAATAAAATGCCGCCTTTCAAAAATCCAATGACAATCATGTTCAATTAATCAACGCTGAAACCGTAATAATGGCATTTAATTATCAATGATTTACTGCAAATTGCTACGCTGCATTATATCTTTTAGTTTAAATGCACTTAAAATAACATCGATGACGCGCCATTATCGTCAGTCGCCCGTTTCACGAAACGAAAGCTCGGTATTCGCAGCAATTCTATTTAATTGGCGATAAAGTATCGACGTGCGAGACTCCGTCGTTTATCACGATGGGCATCAGCGCGCTCTTCTACCAAAGGATGATTTATTAGCGTCCAATTGGTATTCACTCAGATCATTGTTTCTCAAGCTTCGACGAATTATCGTCACTATGTCGCATCTTTGCAAATTTTTTGCATTGTATCTTTTTTCTGCCACACTATGACTATCTCTTCTGTCGAATTATATTTATAATCCATTTTGTAAAACGGATTTCTCTTTAGGCCGTGAAAGCCGTGATCGTATATCGTGTATGATAAATTCATGAAACGTACTCGCGCATTAAGCTAGAATTTATAATTCTCATAATACAGAAGGAATTAATCTTTGTTCCATTATCTCGATGTAATATAGAATGTAATGTAGAGGAGTAAGATAAGCCATAAAGATGAGGTATAGCACGTTGTATGTCCGTGCACCGTGACGCAAAACTTCTGTTCGTCAAGCACACTTATGCACGCATGCAATGTAAAATAAAAGATAAAATTGCACAAGCGAATTTCGCTTTCAAATTTCTTCTTCATATTTGCACAAATTTCAATTTTTATTTATTAAGGTTTCAGTATTGTTTCTATTATTAGCTTTGTTTCCCATAAATGAGCTAGTCCACTAGTAGTCTATTCTTTTGAAACTTAAAGTAAAACAGATATATCTTGATATCTGGCAAAAGCGAGAAAGGCTAGTGCAGAAATAAAAAATAAATCTCTAATCATGCGCTGAGAGAAATTTTTCTTAGAGTTTACCCTGATAATCGATGAGACAACATTGTATTTCGAAGAATTTTAATGTAAATCTCTCTCATTCGTTAATAAAACTACAAATTCGTTAATAAAACTAATAAAGTATAAAATACGTTTGATTAATTTTACTGAAGTGCATGATAAAAATCTTTAAAATATTGTATTATACCACAATTACCATATTTTCAAGGTAAATTTTAAAAGAAAATTCTCTCTGTGTGTGCACGGATACACAAATCATATATAGAACAAACCGAACGCAATTATGCGAAAAATCAAGTACCATCTAGAATGGCATTTTGTTACCGAGTGATCAAATAGATGCCTCTCAAACCTCTCTTAAGATTAATTAATTAATCCTGTTGATCTACGCGGTCGCCAGGAGATATCGTTTTTCCGTTTTCAATGATAGTTTTTCGCCATGAGTATACATAGAAATATATCAGTCTATTGTTAAGAAAATTGATTACACAATTTTCTTCCTTTTAAGTAGCGATTATTTTTCAGAAAAAAACTATTTTGTGATAATAATATATTATATACTTATTATTACAAATTTTAGAAAAACTCACTATATTTCAAAACAAGAATTTATTTTTTTTTTGAAGAAAATAAATTTTTTATGAAACTGATCGAAGACTTTATACAATAAATAATCAAATTTGTTTTAATTTAATCTTGATTGCGAAGTGTATATAACTTACTAATAAGATTCAGAATATATTTTGAATAAATTTAAGGCTTGTGATGAATTTATGATAAATTTGTGGATATATGAACTTTCGAAATACTTGAAATAAGTAATTATTACTTGCTATACTATAATATGTGGAGTGAATGAAAATTGAAGAGAAGTGCAATAGACGGAGCAGACACGAGTACACAAGGTGGACATCAAATTCGCGTGAATAAAGTCGAGTTTACGTTTGCGGGAAACGAGCGTTTGCACTTTCCGCAACGAAATAAAACTGATGAGTTATTATCCATTACCGCCGTTGCTTCCTTGACGCGGATCGCCGGAAGTAAGGAGATGGACGAGCGAACATTTCGCACTCTTATCAAATTTAACCCTACGTCTGCAATCATATTTTTACTACCTCCGTCTACAATCTGCGTCTTTTTCGTTCAGCCCAAGATCTTTACTTTCAAAAAATGTGGAAAAATTCAAGGTTATTTTTTAATGTTTTTTTTTAGAAAAAAAAAACTTTCACCCTATTACATTATCAAA
>Ga0157364_1001653_pt1 | contig 19367 bp, 6 predicted proteins | sample AttsexASBM2_FD_111476 | JGI IMG/M metagenome (GOLD analysis project Ga0157364, IMG submission 111476) | Fungus gardens microbial communities from leaf cutter ant in Ribeirão Preto, State of São Paulo, Brazil - Atta sexdens ASBM2 | ecosystem: Host-associated > Fungi > Mycelium > Unclassified ...
GTGTGTGTGTGCGTGCGTGTGTGCGTGTGTGTGTGTGTGTGTGTGTGTGTGTGTGTGTGTGTGTGTGTGTGTGTGTGTGTGTGTGTGTGTGTGTGTGTGTGTGTGTATGTGTGTGAAATTCTTGATGAGTCGATTGTTCCAGTCGATGTCATTTGATATTTTATTGAATTACGTTGATTCTATTATAACAGCAGAAGATTATATCATCTGGTTTATTCAAATCCTTGTTATTGATTGAGCACATGTAAGGCTACAAGAATTATAACGAAAATATGTTATAAATTTAACTTGTTTGAACAATTTATCTAAAACGACTAACTCATTTTACGTTTATGACTAACTCATTTTACGTTTATGACTAACTCATTTTACGTTTATGACTAACTCATTTTACATTTATGATTAACTCATTTTACGTTTTACGACTAACATTTTAATTTATATGATTATCCAGAAGTTTGACAATTTTGAAATTTTCTGCAGATTTTAAAGTAATAACTACCACATTTCTAGAAATTCTTTAGAATAACTTATTTCAAAGTTTCGTATACTTGTCTTTTTATTTTATCATAGATTAGAGTAGAAACACGAATTAGGTTTGACATGCTCTTGTAGCTCGCGGAGGCTTCCGTGTAATTCGATTTTCCGCGGATTACATGACTAGTGTCTCAAGACGTTGGTTATAGTATTCGATGATAAATTGTATAAAAAATGTACTCTGCTACTCTTGTCGTAAACTTTAAATTTTGCATAATAATGTGTATTTATATAATAGTTATATTTCTCATTATAAATAATGTTATATAAAGAATTTTTTATTAGTGTCAAGAGTGTGAATAATAAAATCGAAAGATATACATAGGTTTGACTTGATTATAATTTCCACATGAAACATTAATGTCTTGTATATTTTTTTAATGATTTTCCTTTCAGTGCAAAGTATGATTAGATTCCATTTTTCAATAACTTTGAGAAATTTCATTTTGCTAGATGTCCTGATAACAAAATTAAGATCTGATTAAAATAGGGTGAACTTAGAATTAACTAAAGAACAAACTTTCGTTGTCTGTTTGTCAAACTTGAACTCGGCAGAATCCTTTAATTTTCAATGTTAAATAACCTCGCGTAACTATGTTGAAGTTTAAATTCTCGTATAGTGAAAGTATAGATTTTAAATTTGCTGAAGAATACGCTGCTAAAGTTCGGTGCAAATTTTACATACATTTGTGTGTAATATCTTTTCTCTATAATATTATACCTTTATATATTTTATATTTTATCTCTCCCATCACACATCACTTCACATTATATATACCGTGTGTCGAAAGGTTAAACTTATAAATAAATTATAAAACGATTCGCGCGTATGATACAGCGTAGTATGGCTAATTGATGATTACTTTAGTTAGATACACGCAAGGACTATACTAACAAAGAAAAGGGAAACAAAAAATATGTAACTATTATACAAGTAATCTTTAACGAAGGTTAAGAAAGGTTTAGGTCGACGAAAAATCAGTACGTTTATTTCAGTCGCATTTTTTTTATTGTTATTGCATTATTATTATACCTGAAGTATACAAAGATTTAGGTATATTTATCGTTTTATATTTATCTTGACATTTTTTTCATATCACTTTTATTAAGCATTTTGTTTCATAAACTGAATGAGCGACTTTATCAAACATTTCCCACTTTACACTGATCGAACACACATTACATCTCTAATTGTAATTCTCATATAATATCTAATAAGCAAAGCGTGTATTATAAACACGTGCAAATGTATATTTCCTCCACTAATGTAGATGATCTCGATAAATTCAGTGCAGTTTACTGTGCCCAAAATAATGATCACTCTCATAGTCATCGAAAAAGGGTGAAAATTTATTTTTACTAGTTTTCTATTATGTGTCTACTCTCATAATTATGTTTGTCTTTGGCTTTGTATATAGTAAGTGGACGATTTATATTCGCATGGCAAATACGCGAGAATGATTGTAGAAAACATATCGTTAATGAAAGTATATCGATTTCACATTAATAATGCATCGTTACTCATTGTAATGATGATCTCGAAAATATGCTTTAACGGGTGGAACACAAATACAAAAATGTAAGAAGAAAATGCAGAAGCCGTTTCCTGCGTGGTTTATTTTATTTAAAGGTAAAAAATTTATCACATTTCTAACGACATTGTGATGTGTAGATATACATGTTATAATATTAGGTGTTATAATATTAGATAAGAAAAAGTTCGTGGCGTTTTTCCCGTTAGATGGCATTAAAAAAATGCCACGAACTTTTTCCCATACCTAATATGGCATATATGTGTATACTTACATATCACATGTTACATATCAAATGCTATAGCATTGCAAATGTTCAAGAAATACTTATACCGATTTGTAAGTCTTCAAAGTACTGAGTATTAGTTATTAAATTATTGTCATTTTAATTGCTTTACTATTTAATATTGCGATTAGTGTAGTTCAGAAACACCATCTTTGCCGCTGTACCTCTTTGAACCTTGACCTTTTTAATGTCTTTACTTCATTAAGCGGTCTCTCCGATCACGCGTATCTCCGATTGAAAGTCACGGTGTGAATTACAGTCGATTGATTTACCTTCAACAGTCCTCGAGCTAAATTGAACGTCCAGCAAATAAATGCTTGATTTCGACGGCAAGCGCGTCGATAATTACTAACTCCTCTCTCATTCGCTCGTAAGTTCGCTGAAACCTGCCTCAATGGCCGCGCTGCTAATTGATATAAATGCGACTCGGCGCGCCGATTATAGCGTACAAACTTCCACTTACAATTAAACGCGATGCATGTCTTCATTTTCGTAGCAGCTCTTCCAAACCCGAAAATCTAACACCATTAAATAATTAAATAATTAAAAAGAAATACAGAGTAGTATATTGTTGCACTAATGACTCTGACATTTTTTATTACTCAATGATTACTTTGTCGTTACTTTTTTTTTTTTAATCGAATGGATAATAGAGAAGAGAATAAAAGGAACACTTGAAAGAAATTTGTAGTTGTTACATGATTTCTTACAGAAACTTTTACATCCCATATTTTTATAGAATATGTAAATTCGATGATGCGAGATACAAATTGTTAGATAAAAAAAATGCAAAAATGTCACATCTTTTTCAATTTTTACATTGGTTTTATCAGAATAAAAGTTTCGGAAAAAGCTTATTCTACTTATTATTAGGTTCTTTTTCTATGGAAATTTTTCTTTTTATTTTCTATCAATATATGCAATATATATTGATAGAGTGAATATAATCAAACAGGTACTATAAAAATTTAAATTCTTAACAAGCGGTATAAAGAATGCTAATACATTTGGTAATCGGTCGAAATGGAGTTGAGCTATCGTAAGATATCGTTAAATTTATTCGCTGCCAAAATTCTAACGGAAAACATTTTCAATTTCGTTTACTTCGTTCTTCGAGGAAGCAATGAGAAGTGTGCGTACTTATATACTTTCGTATCTGATACACGTGACTACGACCTTGAGCCAACAAATTCGCACTGATGTGTTACGATACCTACGAATTGTGCGCACACAAACTGGATACAAGCCAATCGGCTGCGCGTGATCTCGAGGAAAATTTTTGGCGTTTTTCCGCGGATTCGTATCGGATTGCGGTTGATCCCGGTGAATATACTCGAACGTGAAGATTTTCGTTACTACGTTCACTGACAACAGGTGTCCCTGTGCGACGAAATCGAGTTAAGACACGAATGTTTCTCACGCGAAAGAATTTAACGTCTCCTTTGTTGCTGCGTATGAACTGTTATATAGATACAATAATCAAAGTGATTTTTAAATATTCGAGATACGCGAAAATATTTTTTATCAAGTATTCTTGTTTTAAATACTCTTTTTAAAATTAAAAGATAGAAATCTATCTTTACTCTTCTTTCTCGGATAATTCTGGACTTAACATTATTATTCTTGATAATGTAACGATAATAATGTTTTCATTAATTGAATAAGTAGGCGAATTAGATTATCTGTTTGCATTTTCCTATGTAAACGTGAAAAGACTCATATAAAGAAATGAATCGTTCATCTCTTTTATCCGTTCCTAAACGGATTTCATTGATTGGGGTAAGAGTTCTCTTATAGCACAAAAGATTACAAAATATATTGTAATAACGACTTCAATCGGTGTTGACATTGTATGTGACAATTCTAACCGAAAATTATCGTTTATCTTTCTACTGGTATAGTCAGTGACAAAAGTCACGCTTCCTTCGTCGCGGATCATCGCCGCTGCGGGCGGTCCGTTTGTCGACCTTTATCACTGACAACGCGACTATTATACTATCGTAAGTTCAATGTGATATACAATTGTGTTCAATGCGATTAGGAAAAATATATATGAATATTTTGTTATACCAGAATGTTCCATATAATAAAAGAAAAATTTATAACATATAAAGTATAAGTTGTATATAATGACAAAAAACGGAGGTGTCTATAACGTAATTGTGTAATAAATCTTGATCTTCCATCGAGATGTACGTAGATGTACGCAGGATCTGCAAACAGACGAATGGCAATGTGTTTTTCATATCTCGTACCGTCTTGCAGCATCTTGGAGAATCTCTAAGCGAGACACAAAAGCACACGAGGAAGAGAATGCGGATCAATACTCGCCATCTGGTCATGCCAAACCTCCATATGAGAGCACAGCGGCAATTTGCTTCTGTCGATTTTGTCTCTCATTTTATGTCTCGTATCTAGTCCGCTTGATTATCACCTGCACTCTCTTAATTGTTTGACTAAAAGTTGTCGAGAGTAATAAAAGTTCTTGCTAGCGACGTTTACTGTCGACTTCCATTAGGATATTTCGTTATTCGTTACGTGACATTATACTATTTTTTGTAAATTTTCTTCTTCATTATTAAACTAACTATATTAAATTTCTAATGTTTGGTATCGGCTATTTTATAACGTTTAACGTCAATAAGATGAAGTAATTTGATTATTTTACATTGATGTTAGATTATGTTAAATAATGTTTGTAAATTATATATCGAAGTGATCAATGTGTATTAAAGGTGACGATAAATGACGATACAATAATTCATATCGTTTATTATTATAATTTATTATTATAATTTATTCGTAAAAATAGATATCCGCTATATACAGGGTCCCAGAATGACCGCCGAATATTTCGTGTGCTAGTAGAACAGACTAAACTGAGTCGAAAGATAATCTATCATTTTGCAATTTTCGCAATAGTTAACAAGATATTAATTACTAAATATCGTTAAATATTAATTTTTAATAATTTTTTACTCAAGTACTATCAACTTTACAGAAAAATAGCGAGAGACAAAAATTATTTATTTTCTTTTCATAGAGCTCTAAAAATCTTTTTAGAATTTTTTATCAACTTTTTAATATATTGCATTTTCTTATTGCAACAACTATTTTAACCAACATGAGAAAATGCGGTAAAAAATTCTGAAAAAATTCTCAAAACTCTATGAGAAGAAAATAAATAATTTTGGTCACTTGCTGTTTTTCTGTAAAGTTGATAATATTTGAACAAAAAATTAATCGAAACCTATATTCTGCGATTTTTAGTAATTAATATCTTGTTAATTATTGCAAAAATTATGAAATTATAAACTGGACTTTTAGACTCAGTTTAGTTCGCTGTACCAACACAACGAAATATTTGGCAGTCATTTTGGGACACCTTGTATATTTAAGCGGAATTAATAACGTCGGTTAATCCTTTATACGACAGAAAACCGATGATGACGATTTAGACAAGGTAATTGACACAAGATTATGAAAATAAAGGAATATAAAATGAATTGGTTTTATATCACAGTAGAAAATTTATTATAAATGTTTTTTTCAAAATGTTAGTATTTAATACTGATCATTTCGTTCGAAATTTAATTTCCAACATATTTTATATCAAAGACCGGAAAATCACTATATATAAATTAAATATTCGTTTTTTACACTTGTCTCATAAAATAAAAATTTGGTTTCTTTTATTTGGCTTCAAATGTTTTAATTTAACGGAAAAATTTGATTTCCGTTTTTTATTTAATTTTCAAGATACTTTGTATTAAACATAAAATAAACGTTAAATAAAATTTTATAAATAAAATTTTTATGATTTTACTTAATTTCGAAGATTTAAATATTTAATATCAATAAGTATAGAATTATTAGTTATTGTTAGAAGTGACATTCTAGTCGTCATTTGGTCTTTTGTTTATCGAAGGTCAGGAAATCATTAGGATGATATGTATGTACGTACAAGTAGGAACGTAACGATCGAATTGCATCAGCTTTAACATTGCGACAACGAGGTAACAGGCGACACTAAAGTTTATTAGACTGACTGGTCGCTATCGTAAGCAATGTTTCCATAATTCATAAAAATTGATGTAACGACGTTAATATTTCTTTTATTCATTTTATGGCTCCATTCGATGAGACTGGATCTACGCGATGAATCATTCTCCGTGAATTACAGCGCGTTTCGCGTAACGGCGTAATAGAAATGGAAAATCCATGTTCGTTATGCGTCAACAATTAAATATATATCGATCCCGTTTATCAATTCGTTTTTGTACCTTTATTTTTTCTTTCCTCTAACTTATATTTCTGTCCCCTCCGCCCTTCCCCCCTCTAATTCTTTTCACACTTTCGTGTGATATGCATAAGGGATACGGATTGCACATGTGAAAAGAAACATTGTGAAACAAGACAATTATTCGCAAATAACTCTTTCGCGAGCTTATTTTTATAATGTCAATTATGGATAAATACTGTCTTTATCTATAATGTATATTTAAAAATTTTGATAATAAGAAGGAAAAATGTATATAATAAATAAAAAAAATTTTTCCGAATTTAGAAAAATTTGTTATAATGATAAGTAGAAGTAAGAGAATACAATATAAATAACTATATACATGTACACAGAATAATGCAGTTTATTTTTTTGTATTAACAAAATATAATATAATCTTTGCGAGATTAATTATAAATAAAATTATAAGTAAACCAAATCTCTACACTTGATACAATTTTACATCTAAATAATCCTTGAGATATATTTGATGATCTATGCAGATGGGCAGTGATTTTAGAGATCAATTGGTTTCTGTGCAAGTTAAGGCTAACTCAAGTGATATATTGCTCGATCAATTATCCTTGGAATAGTTTGCTGGATAACAAGGTTTCTCTGTGTCGAAGATGGCTCGGTAATCGTCTTATCACTTTAATAGATTATCAGAAGCATTCTAGTAATATGAGTGTGTCATTTCATAGGATAATACTTTTTTGCACGTGAATGATTGCATATATATATATATATATATATGCGCGCGCGCGCATTTATAAAAAACTATGCGTATACATCTAACATGCGTTACAAAGAGAGGAGAGAGTACATTTAATAAAATAATGTAAATCTTTTATAAAATTTCTTTTATTTTATATTTTGATTTTTTAAATTTAATTCTTTGGAACTTAATTTATTTTTGGAATTTTCTTTTTTATTTAATTAATATTTTTCGTCATTTTTAAAAGGATTTGAGCTTGCAAATGTAATCGCAGTGAGAACATTAGCGTCGCACACACAGCTATGTCGAGGTGTGGCTTTGAGGATCGATATTTGTGTTAGTTCTCTCTCTTTCTCTTTTCTTCCTTTCTCTGCCTTCCTTTCTCTTTCTCTCTTTTTCCCTTTTTCTCTCCTTTTCCTTTCTTTCTCTTTTGCTATTATTATCGTATCATCAATTTTTTCATTATCGCTGCATTAAAAAAAGTCATGCATATTTATTCTATTTCTCAAAATGATCAAAGCTTCTTAAAGTAGAAAATTGTTAATTTTCCCAGTTAATTGAATTTTTTCCAAATCATTTTTTATCTTTGATTCTTTCTTTCTACAGAGTTGCAGAATGTTTTTATGTAAACTTTTTCAAGTAAAACTTTTGTCAATAATATTCGCTTTAATATTCGAACTCGTTTTTCTAGTCATATCTTGTAAAATCGAAGAAGGGATCACAGAGTGAAAAGATGGATTCCGATCCCCTTTTCTCCAGTCCTCTCTTCTCATAGTCCCGCGAATGATTTGAAAAGACTGCAGATGGAAAGATGATATTCATGTGAATTTAGAACACGCAGTACTTCGACTTGCAGCTCGCAGTCAATATCGAAATACTATTCTTTGTCGATATAACGGTGGAAAATATTTATTTGTAAATTAAACGCGAAAGTGGATATGAGTGTATGAAAAAGATGAAAATAACTGTAAAAAGAAATTGATAAAAGAGATTATAAGCGAATTAGTATAATATTGTACAGAATGGATGTAACTAAAGTATAAATTGTTTACAATTAAAGAGTAAAACGTAACGACTATCATTATATAAAATAATTTAAAAATTGTTTTTTTTTAATTGGTATAGATATAAATATCTTTTTAACATACACTTTGATAATGCTTATTTTTGTTTCTTCTTTTATCTCAGATTTCCGTTAAGTTTTATTGAATCGAACGTGATATAAGAAAAAGAAAATATGAACCCGGATCTTTTTTGATTCTTCTAAAAATAAAAAGTACGAGGGAAGTGTAAAGTTGTAGTCAACACAACTTTAAAAACTTAAATGTGTTCTAACTATTCGTTTAATATTAATTAAGTTTAACGTTTATTTATATATTATTATTATATATGAAATTTGTTACGTTTCTTTTGCCGATGATAAGTGCCTACGTAAAATTTATAACAATGTATACACATGGCAAGAATGTCACGTTTAGATCATACCGATTCTTAGTCTTAATATATTGATATGCAATATCTTCTAATTTATTCATTTTTTTTATTTACTGGAATTCTTGTGTTGAAATTTATTTTACGTTTCATCTTATTCTTATGAATGCTTATCAGATATAATGAAACTGAAAGATGCTAATCCATCATTAATTCAATCGTATTAAAAGTATCGATCAAGGATCAGAAGGAATAGTATTGTTTATTACTGGTTTTCGTTTGCTGGCGAGATTTTGTGCCAAAGCGAATTATCATATTAACGCTGCGTGTTAACTGTGAAATAATACTTCTGTCAAGAAAAGTTTTGCTCTCATTATGGCAGTATAGCAACCCAGTTCGTTGATCGATCTCGAAATAGGTACGCATAGAGGACAGCGCATTGCGGCGAAAATACTGCCGAATAGATAAGACAAATGAAACTATGTTAGTGAAGAATAGAGCAAATCGAATTTTTCTTAAAATATTTAGGAAATATTTTAATTTCACTTCTATTAATTTTTTAATTATAATTCTATTATAATTAATATATATTGCTAAGTAAATAGGAATGCAAGCTAAAATATCAATAAATTAGAAATTTAATTATTTGACTAAATCGTTTTTTTTCAACAGACATCACAAATTTAAGTCGTACAATTAGAAAAAGTTTGGAATTACAATTAGAGAAAGTTTTCCAATTTTATTAGAGTAGAGACTAAAATTCTATTTTTTTGCTTATTGTTAGCATGTATGCTATACAAAAGATATGTCTTGTGTTTATACTTGAACCTCACCGACAACTTTTGTAACAAAGCAAAAGTGTGCTTCATTAAGAAGCCAGATTATCTTGATATTTAGCACGTAAAATAGCGCCTCGGCGACGTGGAAAATTTCTTCGTGTCATCCGCGTATCAATCGAGAATGATTCTTGTTGTATAAATGCAGAGAAAAACATGTCATTATATGAGTCATTGAATGACTTTTCGCGTATAAAAGAATAGGTCATGTCTTCATTTGACTTTGATTAAGCTCGAAGCGGAGCAAACTGCTTGCTAATCCTGCAAACGGATTAAAAGGGCGAGAAAAGAGTTCTTTCATTGACTTTAGTATACATGTAGTAATCGTAGCAAATGCTGTTTAAATATTATACAAACGATTTTCTCGTACTCGAAAATTGATCTCTGTTTTGTAGTCTTCGACTTGTCTAATATCCGTGTGAAAAATTATTTATTGCACGATCTAAATCTATTTACTATACACGATTCATGGTTCTCTCTATTTTAATTTGTCGTATTACAAAATTGATTACTCTCTCTTCTATGTTAAGTCTTTAACACAAATATATTTTTTATGCATTTAAAAAAAATTAATTAAATATGAGCTAACGAAAATAGACGTAAAATAATTTTTTATTTTTGTGTTTTTAATATATATAGCGATAAAATTGATGTTAAAAGAGAACATGAGAGGATATTTTTGAATATAATTGATAATACATTTCTTTAACAATTACAGATAATTTATCTTATTTGTCGACTTTACTATGCGCATTTTCATTATCCACAATTTATTTGCATCTTATTCATGATAAACGTCGTAGTAAGCGGCACTTTTTTTTACTTACATTCTTGCACATCCTTGAATTGAGTGAAGTTGAATCTAGTCGCTGTAAATCGAATGCAATTGTTTGCCTAGTGTCGTGCGGACGTTAGGCAAGTTAATTGACGACAATCGTTCTTCAAGAAGGCGTCAGTTTGCATGACGATTATATTGTTCAGTAACAGTAAAGTGAATAATATCTGATGAGATGATGTCGTTATGTTTCCGTTTGATGATGTTGGACTCAACGATTTCGGATATCACCAACATGCAGTATCGACTATCACGTTTATGAAATCTATATAACTTGTTAGAAATTGTCATTAAACTTATGGCACGCAAACTTGTGGAATTTAAACGGAGAAAGCTACAACTTGTTAGGTATTGTCATTAAACTTATATGGCACGCAAACTCATTGTTTAATGATATTGTCCTGCGGATTCAACGATTTCGGATATTACCGGCATGTAGCATCGATTAACACGTTCGTGAAATCTACATCATGTTAGGAATTGTCATCAAGCTTATGGCACGCAAACTCGTGAAATTTAAACAGAGAAATCTTTACGATTATACACTCCGGTGTCATCGATAATCGCAATCTCGATCAGCATGAATTTCCACGTTCCAATTGCGAAAAGTTTGATTGGATGTGCGCAATGCGACAATTCAAAACTTGCTGATGCATAATTTAAATATGTTAAAATATATTATGAATAGAGACAGAGAGAAAGAGAAGAAAAAGTAAATAAAATATGAAATACAAATAAACAGTAGATATATGTATATACAGAATTATTAACATTTGAAATATCAAAACGTTTTTTAAAATTTTATTCGTTAAATAAATTTTATTGAATTTTAGCAAATAAAATCATGATAAATGAAAGAAAATATAAAGTAGATATTAAAGAATAGCTTTCTATAACATAATAATATTTCGTTTCTATCATTGATCCTTTTATAGGATCTACTTAAAATATAAATACCTAAATATAGGATCCATTTAAAATGCAAAATTATAATACTTTCACAAACTTGACGTCTTGTCATCCTCTCTGTTACAGTGAGATTACATGACAGTATACAAGAGGAGAATTTCCATTATCTTGTCTTTGATCTGTAAGTATACCAAATTGTTATTTCTGACTGTTAAATGTTAAATTAAACTTTTTTATGTGTTTCTTGTGTGTTCTCTTCGGTGAGATTAAATTAGTTGTTTTATAGAGTTCGAATGGTAGTAATTGAAATCTCGAATGATTGTAATGACGATGCACAATTTATATAATTTATTTTAGTGGCATTTCTAACATTTAATATTTTCAGAATTGTATCACTTGTTATTAATTTAATTAATCGATTGTTAATCAATTGTGAATTATATATGTGTGTGTTTTCATCTGATACGTAAGGAGAAGAAAGTATTGTAATCGGCGTTATTTATTTGTAAAAAATTATAATTATTATTTCATTTATATGGAAAGATAATATTATTATTTTAAAACAGAGTAATTTAAAAATTTACTACTTTTTCTAAAGACCGAAAATTTATATATATCTGTCTCTTTATTTTAAAAGTTTCATATTTTCGATCAACGCAACCATGTTGGGAGCACTTGATACGATTGAGCTGACAATAGACGCGATTCTCGAGTCATCGGTCTGTATTCAAAACGCGCTTGTAACAATGTTAACGCGTATTTAGCATACAATTTACATTACATATGCTATACAGTTTCAGAAATAAAAGCGCGCATTTATCGATCAAAGCGCGTTCTGAATACGGGTCATCACGTTCATCTATTAGTCTCGATTCCACTAACAGGCTTCTAGCAGCGGAACAACAGCGAGGCAATTCGTGAGCTCTAATTGCATCAAGTAGATACCAATCTGTGGCCTTTTAAAATCGTCAGCGATCTACGCACGAGTTAAGAAAATATCGCGCCTAATTTAATTTCCACGCGAGAATACGCTCCGTTTAGATTTGTAACGTTAATTTATCGTATACCATAAATCTCGTTTCTCCTTCTTGCCATGTGGCAACGATATGACTTTGCCACGTCGCCTGCAATTAATCTACAGGTTACAGAACATTTAATTTCATCTATTCGTCTTTTGCTCAACTTTTTATTGACATGGTACGCTGTTTTTGGTTTCGTCTGCCGAATTTTTAATATTCAAGCAGTTAATTACTTTTAATTCTATGCACATACATATGATATGCAACAGTTCTTCCATTCCACCATTTTTTTCATTTTTAATTTCTTCAGAAATTTTCTTTCAACTGTCAATTCATGTATAATTTTCTCTGGTAAATTTTATTTTATCATTCGGCTGTAATGTAGGTCTGTTGCATTTTAATGTACAATAATAGCTACCTTTAAATACTAATCAATGAGATTTTACGTGTATAATGTTATCAGCGCCGAGACTCTACCATGTCTTCAGATAAATCTTGCTACTTTTTGCACAACAAATTCGAATACAAGCGGTATTGCGAGAACACGCTTACGTATGAAGCATTTACGAAAATTCACGCTACTTTTATTTCCTGGGTTAAACGTCCCGCTACTTGGTGATATTGCTTTACCACGCGATCTCGCGACGCGCTCGCGAAATGGAATTGAAACGTAAAACGCTTACAGAGTCACCGGCGGAGAACTGTTCGAGGACATCGTCGCCCGGGAATTCTACAGCGAGGCGGACGCCTCGCACTGTATTCAACAAATCCTGGAAAGCGTTCACCACTGCCACCATAATGGAGTTGTGCACCGGGATCTGAAAGTACGTAGAGAAAAAGGGTCGAGTTTGGTGAGCGTGCTACGAGTTCGTACGGCTGCCGTTGAAATAAAACGAGCGAACATCTGTAGCGCGGTCTATCCTTTAACAATGCACTTCCGTCCAATGCTTCATCTACTTTTCGCGATTTGCATGGGATATTTCAAAAACTCTAACTAAAATGTACGATAATAATAGAAGATGATATTTTCAATTGTGTTCTCGATCAGAATTTAAAATTCATCGACATTTATCGGTTTTCAGAATCCAGTAACTCCCTAATTTAAAGTCACGTTTTCTGTTAATTCCAAGGATATATATTCCGTCTATTTTAACGTCAATGAAATCATACGAAATGTTCGAATCTTATTCGAGTTTAATTTCAATCGAAATTTTGATTAAAGAAGAGTTAATGAATATCGACTCGATGTCGACGAATCTGCCATTTTCTGTTGCAGCCCGAAAATTTACTCCTCGCGAGCAAGGCGAAAGGGGCGGCTGTGAAATTAGCAGATTTTGGTCTAGCGATCGAGGTGCAGGGTGAAGCGCAGGCATGGTATGGTAAGTTGACCTATTTTTTCTGATGAATTAATCCACTTACATTTTGTCTTTACGCATCGGTCTAGTTCTAACGATGATCGAAGCTACCGTCGATCGAGCCACGCAAATAACTTGCAGGAATCTTCATAAGAAATTTTTTGCGAGAAGAAAAGCATGTGTCATTTCACAATTCTTTCATGATATTTAACTTTCGTTCGATCTTAACGCGAATGTTCGATCTTTTTTTTTTCGCAATTGGATGAGGACCGATTATGAAAAACTAGTTATCCACAAAGGCAGGACAGAAATATAAAAAAAAATGACACATTGCATTGAGAGATCGAACAATTTTTTTAATATAAGCAAAATAATAGAATTCACGAAATACCGCTCAAGTTGCGAATTTGTATAGTGTTCCGACACTGTAATTTACAAGTGAAACTTTCGTGAAGTTTTCGTTCAAATATCGTCCCAGTAGCAACTTACATCCATATTTTCTTCGTATCATATAACATATTGTTTTTTTATGGTAACACGTTAGCATTAGCGTATTGCAAGAAATGTCAATGATACATCGAAAAATTATTGCCATCTTACTCTAATAGAAATACTATTATTCAAATTTTTTCATTAAAAAACAAAAAAAAACTTTACATTTTTTTTACTATAGAAAACTATCTTTCTCATATTTTATTTTATTTCTTCTTTGCGGTTTTTTTTCACATATTTCCTTCGAGTATCTTTTTTTAATATATGTATATCTCTATGTCAATATTCACTTGAGAAAAGTAAAAAAAAAACATTGACTGGAGGTAGTCTTATTGTTAAAATACATATATTTCGAAGAATTTCGGTATAGTTCATTTTAAAATCTTAAACCTGTTCTTTTAAACTATTTCACGCTGCTGCTCGCACCAGCTGTGCGAGCCGTGAACTTGAATCTTTCTGTCTACTTTGTGTCTTGTCCATTTAATTTACATACATTGTGCACTCAGATGTCTATACAAGCCAGCATATTTGCGTGCCAGCCACTAGTTGGTTATTCGTTGGTTTTGTTCTTCTTTATGCAAAAATACGCGTGGGGAAAATTTTCCGAAGCACGATGAATTCTTCTGCGTATACAGGCATTTCTATAAAGAAACTTTTGCTTGATTTTACATTCCTTATCGAATCTTGTGAAATTTTGTCTCAAACATTTATTTGCCATGTGTATCTTCTGTGATATTTAATGTCAAATATTTTAAACATTTACATATAATAATTATTAATTAAATTCATGTTAATATTTACATGATTAATTGCTTTAGATTATTTTGCCGATTTGTTAAATGAAATTTTTACTTTATTATTTTAAAAAATTACGGAATAATGTTTTTGAGTTTGAACACTTCGTTTATCCCGATGGAGCAGATACAATTCCGTGTCCTAGTAACATTTTTTCACTTCTCACTTTTATCGTCGCAATTGATTTTTTTTCTCGACCTATGCTGAAAATGCATTGTAAATTCGTCAAATTTATGTCAAAAATTATTAATATTATTCCATGCATGGAAATTACATAGCTTGGCAAGGCAATTAAAGTGCAAAAGAATAAAAGATACAAAATGGATAATTTAATACAATTGAAATATATTGTCTGCAAAATCAATATTTATTTAATTACAGTTTTGTACAGAGCGAGTTTATTGGATAAATGAAATATATATAAATGGTCACGTAAAGATTAAAATGTTCATCTCAAAAGAAATGTCACTATAGTTTTTGCAAGCAGATTTCTCTGTACACTTATAATCTTGATAGTATCCGTAATCGTATTATTTGTTTTTTCAAAAATTTATTAAATATTTGCAAAAATATTTTTAGCGATTGATTAACAAAATAATATGTTGAGCCAAAGAGTTCAATGCGATCATTGACAGAATATTTCCGAGGGCAACCATAGACGATCTAATTGCGCAATTGTGCTTTTGTTGGGTCAAAATACGGCTGCATTCTGGTTACAATCATAACGGTTATATAACGATAGTGTATGCTTATTGAAAATTAATTACACGTGGCAAAGCGCGATAAAATCACCAATGTAAAATTTAAAAAATATACTGACCGAGTTCTCACGATAGCAGAATTGCCTCCAGTTATGTTCCGCGTGTCATTAATAGCAAAAATTTTACTGTCCGTTTATTTTTTTTTTAACTATTATTATTTATAGTTTTTGATGCATTTTATTTGAAGGAATAAATTTTACGTATCGTAAAATAAATATTTACTAGCTTTTGTAGCCACAAATCTAATATCTAATTAACGATTAGCAAAAAAATCTGTAATTTATGTTACAATAGACACTACCTCGCGTAGAGACACTTTTTTTGACAAATCATAGCGATTATTAATTTATTGCACAAATTGTTTAAATATACATATTTTAATGAAAACTGATACACAACAACATGCATCGCCATCAATTATCTAAATTAAATTAATAATATAAAATTAATAATATAAAAATGTCAATTTTACCTCAAAATTTTCTTAAACTAATATTATAATATAAAAATGTCAATTTTATCTCAAAATTTTCCAACTAATTTTATTAATAAATCAACATTCAAACACACAAAAACATAATAAAAAGTTTACGAGCGACTGTCGTGTTTGCTTTCCGAATAAGGAGAATTAATTGAGATGAGTGGTAATATTCGGGACGTGATTTCACGCACGTAACGCCCTGATTCCTTCGATCCTTCGATACGGCGTGGACGTGTCCTTCAAAAGGAAATGTATCGAAATTATTGATAAAAAGGTTTCGCTGGAACGCCCGGCTATCTCAGTCCGGAGGTGCTGAAGAAGGAGCCATATGGAAAACCAGTCGACATATGGGCGTGCGGTGTCATACTGTACATCCTTCTAGTCGGTTATCCGCCCTTTTGGGACGAGGATCAGCATCGGCTCTATGGACAGATCAAGGCCGGATCATACGATGTATGTATTATTTAGATTTATTTAGCTTTTTATACCAACATTTGCAAAACTTGAAGAAAACGATACGTTAAAAAAATAATTTGTTGAAAAAAATTCTATATATTAAATTTATTGAAAACAACACTTTCTGTCGAGTTTTTACATTTACTTGTGTAATTATCTCATTATTTGTATATAAAGAATTATGACTAACGTTGTCATGTTTGTTTTGTGTGTAGTATCCAAGTCCGGAATGGGACACCGTCACGCCGGAAGCCAAGAATCTTATCAATCAGATGCTGACGGTGAATCCAGGAAAGAGGATCACTGCCAGCGAGGCACTGAAGCATCCATGGATCTGCGTAAGTTTATCTTATCGAGGCGAACAATTTTGTTTAAATTTATATTACGCGTTTACATAATTCAGAGAATAACCTAATCATATTAGAATATTAGATCATATTATATTAGATTATTAGCAACGAGATCTTATTGCACGCGAATATTACATTTCTATATCTATGTGATATGTAATGTATTGTACGTCACACACACACATATATATATATATATATATATATATATATATATGTGTGACTACCATATTTTAATACATTAAAATATATATAATAAGTTATTTAAATAATTTAAATAAATTTTAATAATAAGTTATTTAAATTGGCTAGATTAAAAATGTATAGGTTGATAAAATAACGAGATATATACTTCATATATACTTCTATCAATAATAATAACGCAAGTCAAATGGACAATAATTGTCCATTTGTTTTTTTTTATATTCTCAAGCATTATTATTATTCATGTTGATATAGCTTATCTCTTCTCTGCATAGAATTTTATTTTTAGCGAAACGCGTGCGAAACTTAAGATTTAATCTCGAGTAACTTGAATCATTCTCTTTGAACGATGCCTGATATCGTCTCCTGTTTACTTTGTGTTTCAGCAACGTGAGCGTGTTGCCTCTGTGGTGCATAGACAAGAGACCGTGGATTGCTTGAAGAAATTCAATGCAAGGCGCAAGTTAAAGGTGAGTTTCTCACTCAAAAGTTTTGTCCCATGTACATTTATACATTTATTTAATACGATTACGTATCATTGCCTTAAATTTCACTATATCTGCCTGACAATTATATGATTTCTGTGTTTTGAATTCGTGGTTTGTTATTTAAATGACTCGATTATTTCGAAAAACCAGTTACTGGGCAATAAATGAAAATACATTTTTCTGTTGCGTGAAACAGTAAAATTTAAAATAAAAACTGGAACTTTTCATGAATATTACGTGAATTTAAGTATTTAAAAATATAAAATACACTTTATACTCATTCGGATAAACAATTCAGTTTGTTATCTTCCGTAATTTTACCGTTTCCAATGTTACATTTATCTTAATTAGTAGTCGGATTGTATTTGATCCAAATAATTGTTAAATCACGAGATAAATGGAAATTGAAATTCGCAAGAGGTTCATTTCGCGAAATATATATATATATATAGATATAGGAATATTGTATAGGTATAGGAATGATATGAATATATAGGCTTTTATGAGAGTGTCGAGAGATTTGTTGAAATTTGTTTGATTCGCGATTATCAATTGCTAATTTTATAGTTCAGGGAAATGTATGACGGTAATCGCGCCGTAAATTCTCATTCTCGCTTGCCGCAAAATCTCATATATTAGCTCCGGCCATTTACAAATGCAAATTCCATTATGTCCGCTTATCACATTGCGGTCTGGATTGCGTCCGTGCAGAGCTGCGGATGTTAGTAACATCTGTAAAATTAGAACATCATGACGCATCGTGGCTGGAGGTATTGTAAATTTTTATCAATTCTTTCTCGGGAAGCATCGTCGAATGAGGTCAATTTCGCGAAATATACATTATGTAACATTTCAGGAAATCTGCTAAATTTGTTAAAACGTAAATAATATATGTAAAAAATATTTCAAAGAAAAAGAAATTTTGTATATATAAATTTTATTTTTTACAATGACATAGTTCTACGTAATTCTTTTTTTATTGATGAATAATTAATAATAAATTGTAACTTTTATCTATTTACGGTCTCAAGATTTTAGTATAACTAACATTTCAATGTCAAAAGAATCGACATTTCGAGTGATTTATGATTTAGAGAAGTAATTGAAAAGTGAAAAAAAAGTGAAGAGTTTTGAAAGTTTTTAAAACAAAATGATAAGCTGTCGATTCGATCAAGGATTGATGATGTCTCCCTACTTAGTCGTTCCTACGGCACTGTTCAACAAGTCACTGACGATTAAACGATGGCACGCATCGTGCAGTACGACTCCACTTGTCGTTGCAATCGCCGCACTCTCGACGCGGTGTACGAGAGCAAAGAGTGCGCTTTTGTATCAAAGCCACGTGTGTTATAATATTCGTTCGCTGTTATCGAAATGTGTCGAAAACTTGAGGCACGTGCGAGGACAACCCTGTCAAAGGATTTCGATTTAATTGACTGTGAAAACAGAATGCAAGAACTTCGCGAAACATTAAATTTTGTAAAGATGGACATCGGGAAGAATGTGAAAAATTCAATTAGCTCTTAAATTTTATTTGATTTCATTGATTTTATCGAGAATTAGCGTATAAGTAAGCAGTGCAATTTACAATTTTTTTTAAGTA
>Ga0157364_1001654_pt1 | contig 19366 bp, 13 predicted proteins | sample AttsexASBM2_FD_111476 | JGI IMG/M metagenome (GOLD analysis project Ga0157364, IMG submission 111476) | Fungus gardens microbial communities from leaf cutter ant in Ribeirão Preto, State of São Paulo, Brazil - Atta sexdens ASBM2 | ecosystem: Host-associated > Fungi > Mycelium > Unclassified ...
ACACACACACACACACACACACACACGCACACACACACACACACACACACACACACACACACACACACACACACACACACACACACACATTCGATAAATTATTCGATAAATTTGAGATGTTTAAACATCACGTTTAACGAGACAGTTTGACAAGATCGGTCCAGAAGAAACTCGTGCAAACTGTTCGTCCTAATTTTCGTTAAAAGGAAGTCTCGACAGAAATTTATCGACAGATATATCGCTGAAATTTTATCTCTATAAATCTTCATTATTTTTTACTGAACTATATAATTACTGTAAACGTATATCTTTTTCCAGGAATAATACCTTTTTAAATAGTTTTATATAGAAGGAACATGCTAAAATATTTAAAATGTTGTCTAAATAAATCTGAAATTTTGTTAAATCAAAATAAATATGTAGGATGCTCAAGTTAGTTTCCAGAATGTTAAAATTTTTTGTAGAATGGCTTGCTTTGCTTGATCATCTTACATAATTTTGGCAGTCCAATAAAATCATTTTCAGATGCATATATTGTTAGAAATAAAAGGTTAATTTTAACTTAAAGACGTCTTTAAATTAAAATTAACATTTTATTTTTAATATGTATTTATCTAAATTCTTATATGCTGCAGCAAGATAGTCTTTCCATGTACAATCTGACAAAATTCTACACGAGAGAATGGTTTTATTGAAGTACGCATTTCAAAATTTAATTAAATACAGATCTGAAAATAATTTTGTTAAATCATCAAAATAATTATGTAAAATACTTAGGAGAATACCGAAACTTCTTGCAATTCATTCTAATCAAACTTGAGTGTACTACAGAACTATTATTTTCAAAAATCAATAAAATTATTATCTCGCACGGAATGCAAAAGATCCTGGTTTGACTTCCGGCCGAGGCAATATTTTTCGCAATAAGTTTATTATAGTTTTTTAAGATTAAATTTGGAAAATTTGGGGGGATTATTAATATTTCAAATTAATTGTGTTGAAAATCCGACAATCATATCGGCACGCAATTATCATTTCTGAAATTAATTCATTTATATGAATATATATATAATAAAGTTTAACGTTCAGATCGTAGTGGCGCTTCCCTTATTTAAAATAAATAAAATTATTTTTCGATCTCTATCTAATCAAATTTTTAGATAATTTAGTTACAAAACAATTTTTTTCTGTCTATACTGAAAAAGAATTGTTCATTTGATTAAATTAATTTAGTTGGTCTCTATTCCTTTCCATGAAGAATATAAGTTAAAGAATATAAGTTAAACATATTTAACTTAAATACATTCTCCAATAAAAGAAATAAAGAAAACTGAAATAATTTAGTCGAATAAACATTTTTCTTTCAGGAATAGATATATACGTTTAATAAATATACATTTTCAGAATCGCTGTGGTTATCGATAAAAAAGATGCTGTAGTTAATGGAATCAATTCCTTTTTTACGCTAATTAAACCGCTGTGAAAAGCCGCGCGAAGAAGTAGCGTGTCACGTGATACAAACGCGCGCACACATTCATACACGTACATACGTGTACACGTAAGCTCGACCGGAGCACCGAGCTCGAGTTCGCGTATGCGATAAACTCACCTACGCATTTCTACGTGACATAACATATGAGTGCAAGAGAACGATCCGTCGTCCAGCGCCTACGACTCCCCTTCGCATTTGCGACAGCCGCAATCGGCTCGTCGTGAGTGCAAGAGCGTAGTACATCAATATATGAGGAGCGCGAGGTGATGCGTTTGGGCGCGACCGCGTGCCGAGTTTCGCGTGCGGCGCATGCGCGCGCATTCCACTTCGTGCTCTCTCTCTCTCTCTCTCTCTCTCTCTCTCTAACTGACAGGTCATCGCGTGGCAAGTCTTCATAGTGACAACGAAGAAGCTTCTTCTCTCTCTGTTTCACCAGTGCACCTCCGCACGTAGTACTCTCGCTTGTATACGTCTTTGTCGCGCCGCTGGATGTATTCGTTATCCTTTTCACAGTGACGTTTCTCTCGGAGAACAGCACCAGCTCCTTCCTCTCTCTCACTCACCTGCGCCATCCTTGTCAGGTCATCCGCGCACGTCGCAGTTCTCTCGCTTCAACACAAGTCGCAGTCTCCGTCCCACTAAACTCGTCATCTGTTCTCGTTCTCGCTCTCGCCGAGTCTCGCGCATCTTCGTCTTTCTCTACCGCGCACTACCGTTCTTTCGTTCGTCCCGCTCGTGCAACCGTTACAACAACGGATCTCTTTGTCCTACACTCGTACTCTTTCACTACTATGGCCTCTGCGGGGAATGGTGGAGACTGGAGTCACGGAAGAAGTCGGGTGGTGGGGGAAGCCGGGTGGGTAGCCGAGTGGGAGCGAGCACGGCCGAAGAGAATAACAGTAGGAGAGGGGAAAACGGCTGGCGGTCTAGTGGGGGAAAGGCAGTGTGTGGAATAGCGGGGTGACCAGGGGTGATGGCCGCGGTAAGAAGGAGAGAGAGAGAGAGAGAAAGAGAGAGAATGAACGAGTGTGAGAGGGGCGGACGACCCCTCTAGCCGCTAGCCGGGCGATGCCACTCAACTGAATCCCCGCTCCGTTCTCGGGTTCTCGCGGCAGTCTGACGCCGGTCGCGCAGTCAGCATGGTTGGATTTTCACGCAGTTTTTCGCCGGTCCTCTCGTGCTGAGGGCCTCGGAGTAACTACTCGCGTAACGTCGCACTCGCTCGCCGTCGTGCGTGGCGTCGATCTCGCGCACTCCGTCACGTCACTACGTCTCTCTTCCCATCACGCGTAGTGCCCTGTCCGACTTACACGTTTGACCAGGAACGAGAAGCTCGAGAAAGGACGCCAGATGCTTGAACCTAACCTCCAAGCGCGAAGACTGCCCCGAGGGATCACGCTCGCGGCCGCGACTCGCATCCAACGTGGCTTCCGTCCCGCCGATTTTATTACGCCGTGCTAATCCCACAGGGAATCTCCACGATCTCTCACAATCGATTCCCCGCGACGCGTCGAGTGTAACTGAGAGAACAGAAATGAGCGCTGAAAAGTTCCGCACGTCTTCATTACGAAACTCTCCGGGAGGCATCTCGATTGTGTCGTGTGGTGATTAACGGCGAGAGGGGCGAAGGGGAGGCAGCTGCGGTACGGCAAATGACAGTGCAGTGAGAGAAGGGCCCAGCGATTCGTGGACAGAAAGAAAGGCTCCGCTCCGGGTATCAGGCAGTAAATTTTCACCTTGAAAGAAGAAAAAAGAAGATTCTCGGGTCCCTTGGAACTTTCTCGACGGAGAAAACCGACCGAAATTCTGTGGAATTTTCCTAACGGTGAGTAGGGACTATTGTCAATAAACACTTCGAAAATTCAACATAATAATTCCGAAAGGGTGATGTATATTCACGTTTTGTTTACTGTCGGACTTTTAAACGCGCGTCATTCAATCGACCGAGACGATAAGGCGCGCGCATAAATAATGATCGCGACGTCGATCGTAAACAAACCGCCGTACTTTTCAAACACGTGACGACTGGCGTAAGCAAGTGTACGTGATTGCAAATATAATTATTATTATCAGAAACGATGCCAGATGTTGAATGCAATAAATAAGACGATTAGTTCGTTTAATTATCAATAAATATCACGATCTGTATTTTCACTACGCATCTGCGATCATCTAGATTTCTAATTTTTTTATCATCTCAGTTAAACGCTGTTTTGTATCAAATAAATAAAATTTCGTTAATATCGATCATATTGTATAACAAATGACACAGCGATTCTGTTATCTATTATTTTCTGAAACATAGTCTTTTTTTTTCCCTTTTTTACTTCATGTATTATCGGCACTTCCTGCTCATTTAGTTATCTAATACGCGTGTTAATACGTTTTGTTTTTATTTCTATTTTTGTGATAAACTGTGGTAAACTGAAAAAAATTGTTCAGTTGATTAAATTAGTTATTTGAGACTAAATTAATTTAGCTGTTTTTATTTCTTTCGTTGGAAAATGTACTCTCTAAAACTTTTAGAGTGAAATCTCGTTTTTAAAGATTGAAATTGAGCAAGGCTGGCTTAATTTTCACTCTTTAGAATGAGATTTCATTCCAAAATATTCAGAGAGTATGTATTTAAGTCAAATATGATAGAAAACATTATTTATTTGATTACATTAATTTGTTTTTATTTCTTGTCTTATAGATCTGAATCAAATATAATATATTTGATTTAAATACATACATTCTTCATCGAAAAAAAACTAAATTAATGTAATCAAATGAATAATTTTTTTTCAGTATACTTACAATGTGTATCAATTGTATTTAAAGGTTTGAGTGGATTTCATTCCAGAGTGCCAAGTGGTGATTTTCTCTTTCTTTTTTTTTCATTCCGTAAGTCGACGCACGTGTCACCTACACATATACTTTTACGAGAGATAAATTGTCCTTTTTATCTCGGAGTCACGGAAGCGATAACTAAGATTCTTCACTTGTGCGTTTATGCTATTCATTTCCAAGAGCTAAAGTTCAAGACTTCAATCTTGAAGTACGCTTAATAATAGAGCTTGAAAATCATTGCCGAGCAAACAACTTCGCTGACACGTTTGTTGCGCGTCATAATTTCGAACCTAACACGGCAGAGTGAGAGAGGTGGAGAGGCGTCGCGCAGTCGCGAGTTCGCATCATTAAGCCGCTGGCTGCAGATTCTTGGATAACGTCGACCTCCACGTCATCGGGATCGGGAGGAAGACGAATGCGCTGCAATAATGGGACTGTAATTCCACAACTAGTTCGTGGTATTAAGCCGCGACCGTCGCCGCCGCAAATAGTCCGTCTTCATCATGATGAATTTAATTAGCCGTGACTTACGTAATTAAATATTCGGTCGTGCACGCGAAAGACACGCGCTCTCACCTTCTCTGATATTCCCGGCAAGCGCGTGAATAGAAATAAATTCCGTGGCACATATTTCGCTTAATATATTAAGCCACCAGCGCCACAATTTTTTTAGAACACTGAGAGAAAACTTTTGGTATTTGTAATTATGTGTCACTATAATTATTATTGTTACTATTATAATAGTTAGTAGTAATAATAATTATGTATAGTTTTATGAACAGATATATACAGTTGACACTTGAAAATGTGACTATAATAATCATTATTATTATCATAATAATAATTGTAATTATTATAATTTGACTATAATTTATAATTATTTTTTTTAGAACTACCATAAAAAATATAGTTGACCCAAAAAATGACTATAAATTATAATAGTTAAATTATAATAGTAACTTTTTAGTACAAATTAATTTTCCTATTTATTCACGATTTTTTTTTGTCTTCAAATGGTTCTTCCAGTTTAATATTAAATAATATTAAATACGAATTTTTTTTTTGAAATAGCACTACGAAATTATCTTTAATAATACAAAGACCGATATACATGACTGGTAGTGAAATAGTATACATAATGTAGTATATTTGGAGACACACGGCAGTAATTTACATATTTAGATTTTCAGTGACAATGTATAGTGAGCGGAAAAAGTATTCGTACAGAGAAAATATTTTTTTAAATTTTATTTTTAAAAAGCAAATATTATCCAGCGGGAAATAATCCATCGAATTGATGTCGAATCGATATAAGTACGATGATTTCAACATTAATTTAACGTCGATTCGACGTTTAATTGACGATCATTTGTTGTCAGATAATTAACAATTTATTCATAAAGAATAAAATAGACTGTATATTTCTTAAAATAATATATACCAAAAAAATGTGTATTAATTATACAAAATATACCATCTGAAAAATAAGTGAAAATTAAAAATTGTATTGTTTGAATGCTCAAAAAGTATTCGTATAGATGAGAAATTTAGCTTTTAAAATCAAGAATATTTGTGAAGCTCGTTTATTTATATTAGAATAGAATGTATTTATTGTATAAAATTGCTAATTAATGTTTATTTTCTACAAATAAGACTTTTTTTGTAACAAATTTCCTTGTACGAATACTTTTTGTTCTCACTGTATATATAAGAAGACGATCAAAATAATTTAATTTGGTACAAAACAGATACTAAATATTTTAATTCATATATTTTATTTTGCTCTTGCTAACTTAATAAAGATTTTCGCGCATGCATATTTTATATTCGATCTCATTTTGTAGCATACTTTTAGATGTGAGAAAAATTTTTAACGAAGAGCGAGGTAATGGCAATTTATTTCTAATTATTTATTCGTTCCAATGTTTTTAAATTATCAGAGCAAATGATAATAAATCGATATTGACAATAAGACATCATAAAAATAATTCTAAATGGAAACCAGTAACCCAAATTGATCTCTATTAACGATGTAAAATTATTTTTTTATAAATAAAAGAGAAAACGTCATATAATATTGTAAAATTAGATTGACATTGAAGTAATAATAAAAAAAAGTATGTACATTCGTGCTAATAGATCGTATTTTGTATGACACAGCGCATTCACTGGAGGAATTAGACTCCGATGTATTCGGCGTGGATTTTATGCTTTCTCATGATGCGGACGGTTTACTAATAGCGACATATTATGTCCCACTGCTTTCCTAGCTATATCTGGAAGCATCTTTTCCACGCTGGCATGATCGTCTTTAAACGCTGCTCGCCTTTAATGCAACGTCGTATGAACCCTCGTCAGGATCTACACCACAGGGATGTAGTAAAAATTCCACGTTTGTAGAGTACTTTTCAGAGAGAGAAAGCAAGAGAGAGAGAGAGAGAGAGAGAGAGAGAGAGAGAAAAAGAGAGCAGGGTAAGGCGAATAGGTTAGAAAAAGTTGAACAAGGAACGTCCGCACTAATACATAGCAGGAAAGACTCTAAAGGCACTGTTTTTAGCCAGGTAAAACACGGATTCAGCCTGCAGCTTGTTTTCCTATTTCTTCATTTCGTTTAAGTCACATACAAGTCTACTACATTTTATAGCGACATTACGAAATAGGATTAAAAACCAATGGAACAACCACCGGAATTTGTACCAAAAACGGTACAAATTTAAAACGGTCGTTTATATAGAATGAATAATAGGAACCTGAAAATTTCCAAAATGAAATAATAATACGAAATATAATTTAAATAAATTTATATATATATATAAAATTTATATATATATATATATATATAAAACATTGAATGAAAAGAACGATTTTGCTAAAAATTTAGCCAGCTGGATAATAGATATACATCTAATTATTTTGATGTTCCAACAAAATTATATTTTCAGATTTGTATCAAGCTAAATTTTTAAATAAAACTTCAACAAAATCCTCCTTTCCATGTAGGGAAAAGAATATTATTTTAAGTACATCTGATGTACATGGATCTGAGTACATCTTGTAAGTATAATTGAGTAACAATTGTATAGCAGACAAAGTAATTCACTGATTCTTTAATATGATTGATTGCTTTTAGTTCTTTGGTGGATTTAAGTGTAGAAACTATCGTAATAAAAAATAACTGAACGCTCACTAAGCTCCTTTGTCTGCTAAACACTGTTACTCAAATATATTCAAATATACTCAAATAGCATTCTACTTCCTATTATTATATATCAAGAAATTAATATTTAATTTATATTTTATATTGTTATTTCAATTTTGAAATTGTTAAGTTTCTGTAACTCATCCTGTATAACACGATCAATTCGTTATTAAAAATTTAATTATTAATTTGCTTCTTTTTTTCTTCGTTATTTAGCGGGATTTCGAATATGGATTAGTGGTGATTATACAGAAATTTTATAGCAATGTCAGCTTATTTAAAGTAGTTGCGTCATGCTGTCTTGATATTGTGATGTAATATTCATACTGGTACTGCATTGAATTGTAACGAGCTGATGTCAATCGTTTTATTTTGCTCAATATAAACTCGATATTCAAGAGTTTAATTTTGACGCCACATGCACTCGTTATTATCTGGTACTCTCTAAATCTGTGTATAATAACCGACATTAATCCTAAGTGCTGGAAATCAGTAAATGAACCGTGAAATCCTTAACCTAGCTACGTTGCTTCAGTGTATAAATTTAATGTATGTGATATTGGAACTAGTGTGCAAATATCGGTATTTTAATTATATATATTCTCTAAATTTGAATTAGTGAATACTCACTGATTATCCAATGGCATACTTGGCACTGGATAATCGGTGAAATTTAACTAAAAAAGAAAGAAAGAAAATTTGAGTATTATGTAATTAAAATACCGATATTTGCATGTTAATTTTAATTTTCCAATATCATATTCATTTATCCACTAAAACAAGATTAGTTAGATCACGTAGTAAAGATTAACTAAGTTAAGGATTTCATTTTATACATTGATACTTAATACTGATATCAGTGTAATTATCCACTGATTCAAATTTAGAGAATAATGCTAAAATTTTTTTTCTTTTTTAATTGAAGTTCACTGGTTTAGAGAGTAAAAATATTTATTTGCCGCCTATCACTTGTCTCAGCATTACTATCAAACTCGAGCATGGTTCGTTAACGACTCCCACACTCCGCATCGTTACCGAAAATTGTTCCCGTGCGCGAGAGACTTCGACGCCGCATCGCGTGCCGTCGACCTCGAGCATGCCGCGGAATCGTGGAAATTCTGGAAACGCCGATCCTGGCTAGCGAACCATTTTCGTGACATTTATCTCGCGGCAAGTTCGTGCTAACATTGCGCACTTCTTGCCGAAGTTCGAATGCAACGCTCGGATAATTCACATTGAATTAGAGAAAGAGGAGGAGAAACGATGGCGGAACGTGGTGCGGAAAGCAAAAGGGACAGAGGTTCGTTCTTTTTCGGGTCTTGATACGAATTATCCGAGTTTGCCTATCTTACCCTCAAGATTACCCCTTTTCACGGTCGCCTTCGGCGCGGAGGACGCACTTCTCGCGTGATGCGAAAAGTTTGAATGGCTTTCGTTACTGGATTTTCCGGGCGACGTGCTTCGCTACATGCAAATTCGGAGATTTTCCGCCCGCGCGCACGACAGTCTTTAGGGACTTGCGAGGCGCTCCGAATTGGGTTTACGAACCCATGGGATTTTACTAGCGGTAATAAGATACAGTGTAAGGATCGATGTAATCCGTATTATCCGCATCGATCTATCCTTATAGCTACCTCGTCAGGCATATGTTACCTGCTAATCAAATGATATGAACGAATCTCAACGTATATCTGATCCCGATGACCTATACGTAACGCAATACGAGTACGCATTATTAACGATTCATCGTGCCTTGTTCATGTTCAATTAGAATTCAACATCCACGATACGAATGATGTGGTCCGATACATTGATTACGTAATTCCACCTTAGGCTAAATCGATAGCATATATTTAGCTAGGGATTTATATGTCAGATATAATTTTCAAATAAAATGTTATGTTTCTGTTAAAATAGAATTTTATTGTTGCTACGTAACTACAAACTTTTTTTTTGCGAAATTATAATTAAACAAAAAATAACGAACGTATTTAAAATACGATTTAATTATTTGGTTAAAAATATTTAAAAAATATACATGAGGTAAAGAGATAGGAAAAAGATTTAATTTTAAATTTTAAAATAATAAATAATTATTTTAATTGATTATTTATTTTAAAGTATAAAATTATTGAATTATCGAATTGAACAAAAATATTTGAAGAAATAATTTCTGTATATATTTTTGTAAAATACATTGAAAATTAGCAGACAAACATTTTATCTAATATAGCTAATATTTAGTTATTTATTTTGAAAATGATGCAATATCTAGGTTCGAAAAATGAATTTTTATGAGGTGTCGATGAAATATAAACTAATTTAAATCGATTTTTTATATTTCGAAAAAAAACTCACATATCAAAATAAATAAGATTTATGATTTTTATCAAGAAAATTCGATTCATAATTTTTATTTCAAAAATAATGTTTAAAAAAAAACTAAAAATGCAAATAAATGAAAAATTTTTAAAAATGAAAATTTAAAAAATGAAAAATTTAATTTTTAAGTTTTAATAATTCTGTACAACAGTAATTTAATCAGGACTTAATTATCTGCATGTTTATTATTTCGAGAGCTTTGCTACAAATAATGATCTCCAATAATTTCTGTTAAAAATAAATTAACTTAAAATTTATTATACAATCCGTAATTAATAGAATTGGCGTATTTGAGATACTTTATATATTATTATATTATATATAGAGACTTTTTTCCTGTCTACTAGGTAGAATCATAAAATAATCTGACACAAATTTATTTGTTATGATAGAAAGATATCGATTTTTTATTCAAGCCGCATGCGTCATTTGAAATCTATCACGTAGTAAGTATGCAAACAAAGAAGTAATCGTCCATTACAAATCCGATTAGTGCGTATCATTATGCTGTACCGATCGTGATTAGCGTGTCATACGCCGAACTAATTGACTCACTCGAGCTGCGTCCGCGCTTACGTGCATCGCGCTTCACTCGTTCGATCATCCGATCGTCAAATCCCGTCGTGAGTTATCATCGCGTCGCGCTTCCGGATTCGTGCATGATAATTGAGCGCACTCCGATTTATGCCGTGGTAAAACGACGAGTTTAACCCGCCAATAGCGCTGCTGGCAGTTTGCCGTCGATATTCATATAATGACGCGATGTAGCGACCCATCGCTATATACGTTCATCGGCCCGAGAAGCGTAGGCGATGAACTCCTTTACTGCACCCACAGCATTATCTTAAGTTGGCACCGATATATGGCATGAACTCAGTCGTGTTTGCCCATTATGCGTTTTCCGTAAGTTTCTGTAACGCTTTCATTCACGGTTATGAATTGCGATGACACATATCGTTTCTCGGCTCGTTTTTATTTTCAGTGAATTTACTTTTTATGTATTAAACTCGGTATTAAACGTGCGTCATGGATATGCAAATGTGTTTCTGAAATGTTGACAAGTCTATTTTTTAAAATATGGGCATGATGTTGGACATAAATAAAAATGAAGACTATACAATTGGAAAAATAAATGGAAAATTTTTTATTAATAGGAAAAATAAAAAGATGATTTGAATTAACGCTAGACATACCCATTTAAGTTTATCCATCGAGTTATTAACGCTTATCCATCAATAACTGAATATGTCTATATACAGATCTAAAGCTTTGCTGAAAATAATACATTTATTTGTTCTTTATTTGTACAAATGCATTGAATATTTATTTATTTATACATTGCCTTAGGTAATATTTATTATTCCAATATTTGAATTCTTCTTTTAAAAGTTGTTTACAAACAATTTATTCATTCATGGAATTATTTTAAATTTGAAATTAAAATTATTAATTGGAAACTAGAAGTTCTTGAAAATCTTGAATATTAAAAAAAAACTTGTTAAAAATATGTATTTGAAACGTTTAAGTTCTTAATATTAATATTTATATCTGCATATAAAATAGAGAGATGAAGTAATAACATATAAAATTAAAAATTATTTTCGAAAGGGTCGATGAGAATACATCGAGATGAGAGTAGTGTGTAAATTAATAATCAATGAAATATATTTGAATTTATATTGCTTAATACTTCATTCGTTCTTTTGTAAGTTTCGTCTCAACTTCGTGCCATCTTCATCGAAATTTAAAGGTCGCATACTGTCAGAAAGACTGAAATAGAGTTACTCTTAAATTGCCAGGAATAAAAGTTATATTGTTCCATTGTGGTCGGAATGAAGAAACGCCAAGATGGAGTTATATGTAGATATTGTCTCCAAGTCGTGCCAAGAGCGTGATACTAACATAATTGACTTAACAGGATGGGAAAGCTACTATAGTGGCGCTGAAAGAGTGTCATATTTTGAGGCAAAAAGTATAATGAAATTATAATAAATCTCTCTTACTCAAGGAAAAGCTATAAGATTTTAAAAATAGACTCTCGTTCTTTAAAAGTTCAAAATGCAGACTACAAAATAAAAAAGTCCGTATGCAAGGAAAATAACAAATGATGAGATAATAGAATTAGAAAATCCTCAGTTAAAGAATCAGTTAAAGAATTGTCACAGTATATCTGAGTCGATTGGAAGTCATAGATAAAATGTACTTTGACAATATTCTTTAACTACGGACTTTCTAATTGTATTTTTAATTCAGTAATCTGCATTTTTAATTATATCAATCTTACGTTCTTGGCATGATTGGTATTTGGAGACAATATCTACATAAGTAGTTTGTCTCTATCTGACATTCCTTCATTGACATTTCGACTATATCGTCGATCGAACAATACCAATTTTTTTTAGTTCTGATGACAATCTAATCTTTCATCTCAGTTTTTCTGATAGCATGCGACTATATTTTTTCTTCGCTTAAGATGGCTCGAGCAGAAACGTATGAACAAACGAACAGAATATTAAGCAATATTAATTCTAATATATTTGATCAATTATTAATTTGCGCATTACTTATCTCGCTATATTTTCATCAATTCATTCACAATTTTCAATTTTCTACTTTTTCGAGCGTATACTTTTATTACAATATAAAATATGAACAAATAAAAATATCTTTTTAAAATAAAATAGGATCTCAAGATTTTCAATACTATACTCTCTTTCAACACTATTAAAAACTATTGAAATATTCAAGATTTGAATAACATGTTTAGATTTGAATAATATTCAGAGCAACGAGATTTTTGTTATATATTTGAAATTATTCAGCGTTTTAAACTCTTTACTACAATATCTTTTTCGGAATTCACAGTACATTTAGCAAAATGAAACATAAATTGATGAGATATCAATCTTGCGCGTTTAATTTCCCATTTATCATTTATTCACTTGATTTATTTAATTATAAAAAATGTTTTGTTGCAATGTTATGAAATAAATAAAAATTAAAATCGTGAAGTGAAAATAGATTGCTTGGCATTGATGCCAATTAAACTGAGTTGTCAATCATATCATTTGTATACTTTCATTTCATCACTCTTAAACGAGATACGATCTCGAGTCCTCTCAAAGAGTGCTCGAAGTGATAAATCAAACGAGGGGTCTCTCTCACCCCGTACTTCGCAAGAAACTTCAGCCAATAAGAGAAACTCCTCGCAATATCCACACGTCACGCGGCATATAATTTTCCAATCGTCAGGCGCACAAACTTGTTGAGGAACGCAAAAGGCTTGTTCGCGTGAGCAGCGCAAGGACACGTAATTCGAAGGCACGCACGATGAAATATCGAGATTCTATCACGTCAGGTCGGTCCGTTTGGCCGGCCCTTCGGAGGTAACCATCTCGCGCGCGCTCGGTCGATCGCCTCTTGATCGGGAAGTAAACGAGTTCCCGGGGCAAACGCTCGCTCCGTTCGGTCAAGCAAAAGTGAGGGAAAAAAAAATACGATGGTAAGGAAAGAGAGAATGTCTACGGAAAAGAGAGGCCGCAGGAGGAAACATGATGGCAGCACGCATACCTGGCGTGCATCGACTACTACCTATACTTGCCTGGGCTAACTCGATTGGCACGATTGCCGTAATGAGTTGTTGGTATAACACGGGAGTCGGTGTGTATTTGTCACTCTTGAGTTCATTGACCCAATTAAAGGCCGCGTTTAAAGAATGGCAGCTGGCGTCGAAGCTGGCGTTTCAATTGCGTATCATTGCAATTTTGTGGCCTCTTCGCGTTTTTTAAACTTTCCACGAAAGATCACAAAGCTTTCTATTTTAGTAGACCATACGCTAAAGCAAACAATAGCAGTTATGGAAATGTTCTGGTAAGGTTGTATAGCTGCTGTTATTTTTAGAAGCTCGTGCGAATAACCAACTCGGTGGTCAGACGGCATTCTTGAATTAATTATAATGTATCGAACATTTCTCGTGAACGCATGTATATCGATTAGTTTGCACAGAACATTGTCCTAATTCAATGTTTTTCCATAGGGGTACTCCTCTTCTATATACATGTCTAAAGTTAGCCATGAATTGTCAATATATAGTTTATAAACAATTATAATTGATTGTATATTTTTATATATTATTTTTCGAATTGAGGACCATTCGATTTAGCATCGAATTAATTAATCTGGTTTTTATTACCTCAGACGAATGATCTGAGAAAGGTTGTTGACTGTAGGATCTGACGAAAGTAACGTAGCCATTGTTTAAATTTGGAATGCGACGTTCCACCGCAGCTTCGAAATACCGTCACATATTTATATTTTTATTTTTATATTAGATATGTCTAAATCTGCACGTCAAAGGAACATACATTATATATAAGTGTGCGCACTAACTCCTTGAAATAATTATACGCAGTTATTATTGCGATCGCAAGTAACATTGACTATAAATAATAGAAATAGAGAATATCGTTTTATTGGATTTTTGCGAGACACGTAGATCTGTAAATAGAACTGAAATATTTCCTTTGCCAATTCAAATGGAAATATTTAATGCTCTTTTGGGAATAAACAACAACGTGCGTATTATTTGCATTGCTCATTACGCAGCTGTACTATGTATACAATAGAGTTGCGAACGTAATCGAAGGATGAGCCGACCGATTGAATTGCAGGAAGGGTGGTCGTCTGGGTTATAAATCATAGCTATTGTGTAATTTAATTACGTTTTCGGTAATCGGCAGCTGCAATCGATTGCGCTCAGCCGAGTGTAATTTGCAAACCTAATCGCCTGTTGCGGTCCACGCGTAAGGTATAATACCAGTTTGTCAACTATATTACTGTGTTTGATAAAGTTCATGTTAACGTGTCCATTAATGCAAATCGCGCTTCAAACACTATACGATGGAAGGAGATGATGGTGTTGTTGGTAAACTCCAATTAAGGCGCGTTGTTAAAAGCTAATCTATGCTGCGTCATTTACAATGAAGACTTTTATGTTTTATTTCTACTTTTCTTTACGATAGAAAAATATATATTTTATTATCCTTAACAGGAAATGCGCAATTTAAATCTGTTAAATTGTGAAAGAAATGCATCTCTCAATTATCAAACTCCTTAATGGACCTATTGAAGAGCACGCAAATTTATTAAATTATCGCTCTGCGCGGATTGGTTGAACCAATCAGGCGTACATAATAACCGGATAATGTAATCGTCTTAAAATTGATTTTCCGATTGGCCCTCTTGCTGCAGACAATAGCGGATTAAGTTTCTAAATTAAACAGTGTCCCAAAATTACTACATGATCTTAACTCTTCGAGGGTGGGAGTTTTCTAACAAAGAAACTTAAACAGAATCATAAGATTTTGAGGATTTTTAAAGTCGTTGAATTCGATTCTGGTCCAGAATTTTAAAATTCCAACTTCGAAAAAATAATCTGATTATTGTGAAACTCAATTTTAAGTTTTAAGATGTATCGCTGAGTTTAAATGTAGCTTGGAAATAAATCGAATTTCAAAAGAGTAGTAATTTCCAAGAAGATATAATGTTTAAAAGAAGATATAATGTCACAGGGTTTATAATCAGAGATTTTTTTTAAAAATCTGTTTGGAAATTGGTATTAAATATTTTTATTGCACTAATGAGCTTCAAGTAAAGCGAAACTGGAAACGTGATGTTACTTTACAATTAAAAATTTCCTAAAACCAAGTTGTGTGTGAAATAATCAGATTATTTTTAAAAATTTCTGTCCGCTATATTAAATTCATCATTTTGAATTTTTTATTTTTGACCTAAAGTTCAAATAAAGCATTATCAAATTAGTTGAATATAGTTCAAGTTTCATAAAAATCGAACAGTTTACAAAATAAAAAAACGTAACCGCAAATGGAGACAACTTGTCCAGAAAAGAGTTAATGATCGGATGCTATTCAAATACTATTCAGTTTTCACACATATAATTCAATTTGGCTTGAAAAATACATTGCAATCAAGAAAAAAATGCTTACATACATATAGTTGTGCAATTTAAAATAAAATAAAAACAGAAATAGAATTATATAAATAGAAACGTATAATAACATATTCTATTTCGATTGTTATAAATTCAGAAATAATTCGTGCAATAATTGCATCAGAATGTAACGAATCATATTTTGTACGTATCATATTTTGTGTATATAATTTTGTGTAATAATGCGATTCTGGCGAAAGAGCATTCAACTCGCCTGTAATGCGTGAATGAACCTTTCTGCATCAAACATGCGGAAACGTTCCTAATGTTTACCCGTTGCTGATCAAGTCGCGCTTGGTTGCACAATATTCGCAGATAGATTCGACATGCGCATTGCAGCGACCGATAGAACGACGTGATGATACTTGGGATTGACCTGACTGTGACGTGTGCGACCTGACCGCGGACGTATCTCGTCGTATCCGAAATAGCATATTGGATACGAAATTGTCATTAGTGGTGCGACGGTAAAATGATTCGCTATGAACGTTACGCAGATGGATGGGCAGATATGAACCTATAGAGAAAGATGGAACACGCTTTGGTTCATAACCGAACTAGTCGGCCAGCCGAAAATTACTTCGATACGTATCGTCCATTGTCGGCAATATGACGTTTGTGGAATGGCAATCTAGTTCGACGTTATATTATATGTGTTGTTCAAACTCCGATATAACGCGCAACGCTCGGTTATGGCGAATGAAGACTATATCGATTATAGCTCTGAACGAGTAAACTCTATCTAAGGAATTGACAAGCGTACGGCGAATTCCAAGAGGTAAACCACTGACCAGAAATATGTGGGAAGGGTAAACTCGAATTATTGCAAACCGTACGGACAAATGGGAAAGGGAAGAGAAATGACAAAGAGCCTACAAACCGAGCGGCCGCGATAAATAAACCGCAAAATTTGATCCCTGCGCTTGTCGGAGTAAAATATCGATTCATTTCCTCCGATAACTCGTTTTCGATCGTCCGTTCACGATCAACCCGAATCTCGCGTCCGCGATGCGATAGAAAGCGGCCGCGTGCAACGGAAGGACCGTTTACGAGGAAGGATCGTTTGCGATCGCTAGTCGAATTTAACGGACGCGTTTGAATAATCCCCGCAATCTGCGTTAGCTCGCTTGCACAATGCTCAATCAGTCATTCCTGGCTAAAATAGATCGCACATGTAAACGGTGTATCATATCGGTTTCGTGCACGTCATTGTCAGAGAAGCCGCTTGGAGAATCATAGATGAAAAGCCGACCTAGTATCAAACTCTAATAACCGCAACATCCCTTTGTCAAAATTGGGAAACTAATTTCTGACTTTGAAAGTCGATTGTAGAATTGGTAGATTTAATTCTTCTACGATTTATCTTAATTTTTGTGTACTTTTTATCTTTTTACGTATCAATTCTAAATTTGAGAATACTACTTGTTTCAAATACGATGCGAAATGTTTCGTATTCAGAGCTCTTATAGAAAACAAGTTATCTCGTAGTCTGATCGTAATCATGATGCTCTATTTAGAAGTATTACGAGGCCGACAGGATTATACGGTTGTCGACCGTCTACCGTTAAGTAATCGATGACATAACGATGCAATTCTCTTTCTCCGTCTCTTTTATTCCCGGAGCTGCCAAGAGACGGTTGCAAGCGAGAGGAATGTGCGGGAGTACATTGGACTTGAAGCAGACGCGTCGGCGACGCAGCTGCGACAACAACACGACAGTCGACAATGAGGTGAAACGCGCGAAGATTCCCTGGTTCCCGATGTCGCTGTTCATTTATTGGTAGTTCTTGTCCGTCTGCGGAACAACGGATTTGCATCAAATCTTTAAACTGGAAGTAGCTCGAGATCGGCACTTTTTCTCATTTCCTTTAACCTATCCATTTGCCATTCATAATCATTGTTGTTAGATTCATCAGCAATTACATTTATGGTCGTTTCTCTTCTCGGAGTTTGAGCGCTGTAACAGCTTGTGCGCTAATCTGAATAATCTTATTTCACTTACTCGCTTTACCGGAGCTGTTTATTGCGATCTGTATTCAGGTCAGAATTAAATTCCAAGTAATGCGTCGCGACCGTCTTGAGCGCTGCTTAATTAGGTTTTGGCGGTTTAATATATAAACAGAAATACCACGAGAGAAAAAATCGAATGCTAAGCTCTCGACGATTGAAAGACTCGGTTTATTTTTTTATTTTTTTTTTCTTCGAAAAACAAGTGTAATCGCCTATTTTTTAGGCGCAAAATTTGATTGTTGGTTATATAGTGCTTTAACACCCTCGGAATTAGAGCAAACGTAACCGAAATCGGATTGGTTTCAATTACCGGCCTCTACAGTTTAACGTGGTTGTGGGAAATTTGTATGTTTGTTGAAATAACTGAACGAGCCCTTTTCGCGGATGCTCTCGCATTCAGTGCGGTTTATTAACTTCTCGACTATCGCATGGATCGTTGGTTATAGAACGAACGATGGTGAGTCCACCTATCCGATTTCGCGGATAAGCGGACCACATTGCTCGAACCAACGATAGAGTATTACTTTTAATTGAAGCGAGATAAAATATTCAGTTACGAATGCGACTATTGATGCCTTTAACGATTGAGGAAGATTATCTCCAAGTTATTCCACTGCATTTATAGTTTATACCGCTATTTCAATAAAATCAAATCTGTCGTTAATTATCTCGTAATCTATTGTTTAAAAACATTATATATTTCCTATTCAAAATAAAATTCAATATAAACAATACATGTACAGAGAGAAAAGTTTGTGATGTTGTGTACCATAGGTACATATACATGGTATAATTGGATAGTAAAATTATTGGTGAGATATATTTCGCAATAAATTATTCGTAATTTTTAGATTTTCGATATAACGATTAATGTTCTGATAAAAGACCTACTTATTAGACCTCTGTTAAGCCAGCAGGATCAAATGAGCAGAATCAGTCGGAACCAATTTAATTTTTTAGTAGTTATTTTATACTAATTTGTATCACCAATAAAAAATTTGTGCTGTGTGCCGTTTTAAAAAAAAATGTGACGCTGCTAGCTTAATATTAAGCAGAACTACATAAAAAAAAAAAAGAAAGATACAAATGAAAAGAACTGAATTTGTACCAAGAAATTTGTACCAAGAAAAAGTTAATATATCCATTTCCCGAAAGATAATTCCCGAAACTTAACTCTATTACGATTAAACGTAAAGTACCTTTCGCCATGAACAGAATCAGTCAATACTTCTACAATCGATAGGATATAATTTTTACCATCAAAATGTAATATTTCAGATTTTATACCTCCGCCATTCCTTCGGAAATTGTCCTCAATTCTTATTAGGTTCAAAGGTAAATTACCCTTCGCCATGAATAGAATCAGTCGATAATCTTATATTAATTAGCAAATTAATTAACAATTTTCATGGCGAAACGTATTTTACTTTTGACCATAATA
>Ga0157364_1001655_pt1 | contig 19363 bp, 11 predicted proteins | sample AttsexASBM2_FD_111476 | JGI IMG/M metagenome (GOLD analysis project Ga0157364, IMG submission 111476) | Fungus gardens microbial communities from leaf cutter ant in Ribeirão Preto, State of São Paulo, Brazil - Atta sexdens ASBM2 | ecosystem: Host-associated > Fungi > Mycelium > Unclassified ...
AAAAAAAAGAAATTTTTTATATGAATTAAATTTTAGAGAGAGGAGAATGTTTAATTAAAAAAAAGAATAACATATATATATATATATATATATATATATATATATATATATATATATATATATATATATATACATACACACACACACACAATAATAAATTGTGATTTTTCGTTTCTGACGTCATAATTCAATACTTGCTATTTACATTGAAAGAGACATGTATGCTTTAATATATATAGTGATAACAATAAATCACATGTTCGAATGGAATTGGACGGTAAATAATCGCATATTTCTTAGAATTTATATTCTTCAAATACTGATCTGTTAGCTTCCTTGACTTCACTGCGTGCCGACATGATTATTCTGTGTATATACAAGTGTGCGATGTGAGATTTATTCTACTTACAATTTCTAGCGATCTTTATCTTTGCCTTTCACCCTGCAATTAACGTTCATTAAATTAATGTTTGCAAAATATTCAATTTGTTTTTTTAAAAACGGACATTTAGTCCATTTTAAGATTAGGAAAAACGATTAATTGAATAGTCCTGCGCGGCAAGTATAATAATTAAAAATAATTGCGCTGGGATTTTCGAAGAGTTGAGATTTTGAGTTCCACTTTCGTTTGAATTCACTTAATAACGCTCTTCATCAATGGAACCTTTACTCGACAAGCCCGCGGGCGCGAGGGTCAATTGCTTATTAACTCAAAGAGCCGTAGCGGCTATTAAACGATTTCATTGTCATTGAAATGGTTTGCAAAGAACGAAAATGGTCGTGTTCATCCGGAAACAAACATACGTGCGATTGGTTAATCATCACATATAGATTGATCTATCGTTATGGGAGAATTTCGTTTACAATTTAAACGGTCGTGATCTCGAATCAGAAGAAATGTTTTACTTCCTTCGGGCACATTCTGAAAAGTACCTCGTAAACATCGCACTTCGTAAAACTTCGTAAAATTCGTAATAGCTCGCCATGTGTCTTTTTTATAGTCGCCTTAAACCTTAAACGAGTCGCCGGAAATGAGGCAATTTGGCGGTTACATTTATATGTCGGCTTATGAAATTAGACCAAATACGTTTGAAAATGATCTTGGAATCTAAACAATGTTGCATCAGCAGTCACTCAATGCTGTACAGCTGCATTCGGTGTATCATCAGATACGTCATCGTATACATTACTTGAAATTACGGTGTCATCACGTGTACATTGCAGAATCATGGCTACACTAAAGAATTACATATTTTACATGCTGCTTCCTTTGTAAAAACATTCGAAATTGATTAGTCAAATACTCAGTTTTAGCAATAAAGTATCAAAAATAGAGATTTTAATAATAAAAACAGAATTTTAATTAAAAAATTAATAAAAATTAACTTTTCGTATTTTTCTTCTTTCTCTCTCTCTCTCTCTATTATTTTGAATTATTTATATATTTTACATATTTTCTGTAGAAACATTCTATTGTATGTAATTGATTTTTATCAATTTTAATAGTAGAATATCGAATAAATTATAATTTGAATATAAAATTAATAGAAATTAACTTTTTGTATTAAGAAAAAAGAGAGAGAAACGCGCTTTTAAAATTTATGACTATTTAAAATTTAAAATTTATAACTATTTAAAATTTATGATGAATTAAAAATTTATGATAAAATATATTTATTTCCTTTTCTCTCTTCTCTTTTCTCTCTCTCTCTCTCTCTCTCTCTCTCTCTGTCTCTCTCTTTCTCTCTCGATTTATCTACATATTACGATAATAAGCATCTCATATTTGTCTAAAATTATCCATTCGATTTTTCGTGACATTAAATATATATGTACTCGCCGAATTAGGCAAATAAATCTTGGAATCCTATTGTATTGGAGTCCTATTCGATGTAGCTCTGATTCTCGTGTCACGTTAACATTTGAATGCCATCTTGATAGGCAAATAAAATTTAAAAGTGGATGGCCACATTTATGCTGAGAATACGAATCATCATTTGATTTCACGAATGATTTCATCATCTTTGCTCAAATCGATTAAAATGTCTATAAATTCTTTCCTTTAACAAATAAATATTAATATGCCATTGGCGAGTTTAGCTGTATCTATATTTAAAGATTCCAAAGTTATTAATTTATCGTTAAATCATGCATCTGATTCTCATTACCATTGCATCCTAATATTTTTAAAAGAAATTTAAGGATCGTTCATTATTGTGTCAGTTATCTTTTGAGAAAATCTGGTTGAAAATATAATGCTTCATCGATAAGATAAAAGTAAGTCGTATAATCGATTTCTGATTGGTCTTACCTGGCGGATGTTGACTTTAAAGAGCCATTCGCATAGAGATCGGCTGCCATGTCACCGTACCGATGTCAGCCCGATGGCATCCCGATCTTCGTGAAATGCTCTGAGGAATGTACAGCTGGGATCTTGTCGCTCTTGTTTATTCTTCCTTCCCTTCGTATTCCTTTGTATTTCTTTCGTGGAAAAGCAACAATCAACCGTATTCGGTAAGGATTCTTCGAAATTTTGTCACTGACAATCGTCAACCTTGACCGGGATCATTCTCATCGTGAATGAAACACCAATCGCTTCGATCTAAACATGCTCGTATTATTGACATTATCTTCATATATCACAATACACGATATTGCCGGTTCTTATATGATATATATATGTATATATATATATATATCTCCATCTATTTAACTGTTACGCGAAAATTCCGTCGTCAAAGACGATGTCGCGTCGCGTCGGCGCGATTTTGGGAAAAGAGCAGAAAAGAGCGTGTGGAATGTCGCGTGGCGAGCGCAATTTCGAGGGAACAACTGTCGCTCCGTTAACGGAGATATAGGATCATCCTGTGCCCGCCTCGTGACTGAACTATGTCAGACGGGGCACTGTCAATTGGATAACTACTTACCCCACATTGGCACAGTATTGTCGCGTGTATGTGCGCGTAATGCAACCTTTCGTTGATGCTGAAAGCCTGCACGTAGTCCATGTTCTCCCACTTCTTTTACATCACTTGATCTTCTTTTTCTTCTTCTTCTTCTTCTTTTATGAATGCTTGTTTCTTTTGAGGTTCCTTTGATAATACGTTGCATCTTCTTGGCTTTCCACTTTTCTTTTTCCCATTTCCCTTTTCTAGTTCTCGCATAGAGCGACCGAGAAAACGTTAGACTCCGTCTAACGTTCCATATGGAAAAGATGATCGATTTCAATTTGATTTGAAAATCCTGCCAATTCTCATTCTTATTTCTTATTTTTTATTTTTAAAAAAATCTATTGTCAATTCATCATCCAATTACTTGCTGTTGCATTTATTGTATTTATTGCCTCTGACATTACTTGGAATCGAAGTAAGTACTACGGAGCTGGAAGATCGTATTATCTCGTGCGTATATTCTATCATTATTTCGGTAGCATGAATTAACTGATGACGCGGGAAGAATAATCCGTATCATACAGCACATCGACTCAATCACGCCGACCTTGCAAACCAACTAATACCGATCTTCGCGAGAAAGCCTATAGATAAATTCCAATTTTTGTTAATATGCCACGTTTATTATGCAAAATCATTTTTTTTCTTCATTCTCATATCATGTTAAATATTCCATCGATTTAAAAAATCTATAATTTTATATATATATATATATATATATATATGAGAGAAAGAGAGAGAGAGAGAGAGAGAGCCATCATTAGAAATTATCATCAGTAAAAACTTGCTATCTTTATAATTATCATCACTATATTTTTCTCTGAGTGTTGGGGAAGATTTTATTGTTTAGAATAGGATTAGTTTCTTTATGAAAGCAAAGAAGATCTAAATAAAATTTAATAATATATCCATAAATTTGATAAAAATCATAAATTCGCCAAAAATTTTATTTAGATCTTCTTTTATTTTCATAAAGAAACTAATCTAATCTTATTCTAAACGATAAAATCTTCCCCAACACTCAGAGAAAAATATAGTGATGATAATTATAAAGATAGCAATTAATTTTACTAATGATAGTTTTTAATGATGGCTAAAGTTTTACGTGTGAATTAATGTTATTATTATCATAGTCGAATAAACAATGGTTGCAATGAAATAGTTGATAAAATTTATATTGTTGCTATCATTATGTCTTTTTCTCTGAATGAATGATCTTTTAAAGTGGTCTTACGTAAATAAAATCCAAATGTGTTATCGGAACATTTTATAGTTAATAAATGTTGAAAATTTAAATGAGATATGGAGATGTCCTTTATTCTTCGCAACATAAAAAGCAAGATTGGAACAAGTAACTTTTCTCTAGAGGAGAAAAAATAAGAAGAGAAACAATTAAGGATATACAGATGAAAGAAATTGGAAATACACATATCGTATTTCATCGATATGACAAATGGCGTGAAATCATTTCGTCAGTTGCAAATATTCTAAACGAATGATTCATCCTACCTCCAATTCTCACTTGCGGCGTCGACTCTCCGCGCGTGCGATTTATGCATCATCAAGTTTGATGGGTCGCTAAAGGCTGCTGACTGAGACCTCCATCGAAGGTTTAGGCTCTATCAGTGACGCAATTATATTTAAGAGGCATTGACTTGATTATATTCGACGTCATTGATAAAAGAATAACCGGATATGCGCGCATGCATGACGCATAATACCAATTGAAATTCTTGGGATTCTTCTATTGGGAAATCAATCAGTCTGATCGAAATTGGAGATTATTCAGCGTGTCATTCTGGAAAAATTTTTTTAACTGATTGTGTTTATTTGATTGTAGAATTAAAATACAATCTTTTATCTGCAATTTATGTTCAATCATGTGTGTTATATCATGGTAAAGAAATTTGTAATTTTTTTCATTATTTTTTGTTCGTTTATAAGAAAGTTGTACATTTTGTTTGCAGATTGCCGAATTTTTTATCCTCAACTACGTATTCTACGTGTTGAGCAAACCATGGAATCGTACTCAGTTATTTAGGAACAGCTTTGGTTCTAAGCTTAATTATCAGAACTATCGACATGACATACCAGTGAGAGATATCTCTTATTCGCTGGAGGAATATTATGACGCGAAAACTGTGGCAAGGGAAATACAGCAGCTGAACAGAGATAGCAGAAATATGATGCACGTTAGTAAATTGTTTCTTCTTTCTGAAAAGAATCATTTCTCACTAAAATTCACTCATCATTACTCTCTCAGAATGTGACGCCAGAAGCAAGAAAATACATAAAAATTCTTGTAAATTATCTAAATAGAAATATTTTTCAATAAAATAACATGTGCAATCACAACAGAATGAACTTATAAAATATACCGAAAATATACTGAAACAGTCTTCTTGTTTCAAAAATTGTATTATTAATTTGAGTTTCATAGTTGTGAATAGAACTTATTTCATTTTTGGTTTTATATACACGGTTACATATACACATATATAATGCGTCATAATATACATAATTTATTTCCAAATATGGTTATTTATTAATGAAACAAAAAGATTTCGATATATTTTCTAGTTGGTTCTATTGATTGTGTTGTTTTACTGAAATGCATATTCCTATATTAATATATTTAGCAAAAATTTTATTATGCATTTTCTCGCTTCTGACATTAAAGCTGTCATATACAAAATAACGTAAAGATATAAATAAACATAGAAATCGATTAAATCATGAAATACTCAATACATTTTACTATTAGGTAAAATATGTATTTCATAATTCGAAATATTTTATTTGCATTTTTCATTTTTCTACTCAAATCAGTGTACAATGGCTTTAATATGAATCAGTGCGCACTAGTTTCCAATCGAACTTTCGCCATTAAAAAAAATTTTAAAAAAAGGAAAACATATTAAAACAAGGAATTAAATCAGCAGGGATAAATTCTATTATATATTAATTCATTTATTTTCGCAAGTTCATTCTTGATTTAAATTGTACTTGTATTATTTAATATTCATATAGTTATACTATACAGAGTGTTCAGCAGATAATTCCATTATAAAGTTAAAAAAAAAAAGTTAAAAGATGAATATTTATGAATGTTTTATGTAGGCTACAACATACGAAAAGAATTAAAAAAGAATTTTTTTCAGAAAAAAATCAAAGTCATCTTGAATTTTTTAAATAGCATCATATAATTTTTTTTATAATATTAGAGGAGTCTTTAAGACAAATTCAAATCACCGAAATATCACTTTTATTGATGTTTTATTGATTTTATTGATACTTAATACCAAATTTGTAACATTATTTGTAACAGCAGTATTTAATACAACTTCTGATTAAACACATATTATACATATATACATGCATGTACTAATTATTTAATAAAATATGCAATAAAATTAATAAAACATCAATAAAAGTGATATTTTGACAGTGATTTGAATTCGTCTTAAAGATTCCTACAATATTATGGAAAAAAATTGGCGCTATTTAAAAAATTTAAGATGACTTTGATATTCTTATGAAAAAAATTTTTTTTTAAATTTTTTTATCGCATGTAGCCTATATAAAAAAATAAATAAATATTTATCCTTTTTTTTAGTTATCAGAAGTGTCTGAAAAATCGTGCGGACCGTTACGCTGAACATCCTGTACCTATCACTATTTATATTGAAATAAATGTCTATTTCTTTTGTGATTTATGTAGGAATATCGCAATCTTTGTGAAACAATAAAAAAAGTGGGGCTTTTCGATGACGATTACGATTACGAATATCAACCTCCATATTATTATGAGGTCTACTGTAAGAATGTCTATTTGATGTTGAGCGAAGACGAACGAATAATGAAACCATTAGAACAAGTAAACTTATACGTCATACAGTGAAATAGATGAAGAGATTCAATGAAATGGATTCAAAATGACGGTTTTTATTGAGCAAAAAATATGGATCAACTAAAAGCAAATTAATAATATTAATTTATAATCTTAATATATATATTATAATATTAATAATATTAATTAATAATATTAATAATATTAATTAATAATATTAATTAATAATATTAATATTATTATTTAGCGTTGCAAGATAATTTCCAAGAAATGATAAATCTGATAAGTCAGATTTTCGTTAAATCGAGTTTAAGTTTAATTTAGAAAAAAATGAAAAAATGTTTTTTTTATTTAACAAAGTTTTGACTTCAGAACTTTAACATTTTGTTTTTTCAGAAATGCGTTTATCCGGCATTCCAGTGTGTGCAAAAAAATCAACTTTTATATTTGGTCAGACGACGTCGACAATGGGGTAATGAGTCGAGATGTTGGGAACCATATACAAAGGAAATCGCCAGTGGTTGTGACTGCATGTGGCCGGTCACTAATCTTGGCGAGATAAATGAACACTATTGATTTAATCAAGTTGTATGTTAGCAAAGTTAATGTGTCAGATGTGTTAGATAGTGCGAAACTTTCTGGACATGAATCTTAAGTATCTTCCATAAAAATATTTATTCATTGTATTATATATGTATATATAAACGCAAATGAAAGAACTAAATTTTTTGCCATGATTAATCCTTCTCTTTTATGTATCACGTTTATTGCGAATAATCAACAACGTAGAAGAATAGAAATATTATATTAGTCACCTCGAGAAATATTTTTCTATAAAACTATTCTTCCTGCAATAGATTATTTCCACGAGTTCGCCTTGTGCTTTGGTAAAAAACGAAATCCATCAGGCACTTTCCCAAGTAACATCTCACTAAAAATAAACAAAATCATTAATGGATATAATCGAAATTGACGCTGCTCAATGAATACATCGAGCTAATAGTCTTACGATAATTTCACCCAATCGGCGCAGTTGGAACTAGCCATCAGCGTTTCCATATCATCGCGACCTCTGTAAAATGGTGGTCTCTCGTTGATCCGCTGTGGTGGTCTCTCCAAAATTCCAACAGGAATATATCTGCAATATAGCTCAATAAATCCATATTGAAGAATAATATAATGCTTTAATCGAGAGAAACATATTCCTCTCAAGGTAAACTTGCCTGTGAAGGAAGGAGATCCATTCTAGCATGAATCTTCTGGTATTTTCGACGCCGCGAGTATCAGATCCCCAGTGCTCAAGCCCGTAATTCGCATATTTCTTGAGAATGTCGAATCTCTCTGCGCTCGATATGTCGATTAACTTTCTTTCCTTTATCTCGGTAAAAATCCAAGGTTTGATTAGCGCTCCTCGTCCAATGGTGATGCCCTGCACAGTACTGTAGGTCTCTTTCGTGCGACGATAATCATCAAAGGACAAGATATCACCGTTTCCGAACACGGGTATCGGCTGCGCTGCCACTGCACATTTTTCTATATACTCCCAATCGGCCAACTTCGTATATCTCTGCTCACGCGATCTGCCATGAACCTGAATGAAAGAATCATCAAATTGAATAAGTTTTAGACAATACAGAAAGATCATATTTCTCTAACGCAGGATATTTACTAAAATCTTGAAAAAAAATTCCTTGAGAGTTCTCCCAAATTGTTTAGGTATTTTTACTCAAAATCCTAGATAAGATTAGAGAATTTTTTAATATAAATTAGAATATAATTAGAAAATTCCTGATTGCCAAAAAAAGAAATTGTCTGAAAAGTCCAGTTTTTAATAAAAATAATAACTCTACTAACTTTCTTTATTTTTCTCGGAAATCTTTTTTTTTTAAATATTTCTATGAACATATTTCTATTAACATAACGTGAATTTAAAGATGTAGCATAACTGAATTTTTAAATAACAATAATCATAATGTGGTATTATAATTCTGACTAATATTTTTCACAATAAGTTTTTGCAATATTTTAAGATGTTTATTATTATTATATTGATAAGTGTTATTACATTGACGATCAATTTAATTTGTGATATTATTTCTGCTTCAGTTTATAATTGCATTTCAAGTCCGAGAATAATTGACGCGCATATTTAAAATTTACATATAAATATTATTAAGTAAACACCAATATTTAGATTGTGTTTGGTTCTTTTTTATTTGATTTATTCATTTGATTTATTCAATCTCAATTTATTGTGAATTCTTAAAATTATCAAAATATTTTGAAGAATATTCTTTCCTTTTTCTTGATAAACTCAATTCTTTGGAAATATCACAATATTTTTTAAAAGAGACCGATTTATTAACAAAAAAAACATAAATTTAACAGACTTACTCACGGTAATCATGGACACACCCCAGTCTCGAAATCTCGGCATTAGATTATGTGCGATCGGTTTATCTATGTAGACCCCAGTTCTAGTCTTAACGGATAAGGGTATGTCCAACACCTGGCTAACAGATTTTATTACGGTTTCGAGTACGTTCAATCGATTGAGCATACCGCTGCCGCCTCCGTTTTTGTAAATCATATCGATCGGACACCCAAGATTCAAATCTATGTAGTCCGCATCGATCTCATGATTGAGCAATTGTGCACATCGTGCCAGTACTCCCGGATTATTACCACAGAGCTGCACGCCGAAGATATCCTCGCTCTCGTGTCGCTTCACCAACGCCCATTCCTCCTGCGTGCCTTTCAGTATATTCGGCGCTAATGCCATTTCGCCACAGGTTATATCCGCACCATATTCCTTACAAATCCTTCGAAATGGCAGATTGCCTACTGTAGTCAGAGGACTAAGTAGTATCTTGCCGTTCCAATCAATCGTCTTTTTCTCCGATTGTTGCAATCGGATCAAATCGCTGTCGTCCACGGGTCCGATTTTCAATTCTTTTGATTTACACGTGATATTGCAATTAGAAGCGTCTGTTTCCATTTTCTTGACATTCGCATTATCAGAAATATGTTTCGCCACTTTCTCGCTATTGTCAGAAATATTAATCATGACATCTGATTTTGTATTTTTATCTTCTCCTTTACTATTCAAACTCTGCAATTGCGTTTTTTTCATAGACGGACCGTTGGCTTTGATGATTGCCTCTGCCCTGGAGAAATTATACTTGTGCTTGCGCAATTTGTTTTGCAAATCCTTGGATAAGTGATTTTTGACAGCTGGTGGACATTTACTGTATTCCTCGAGTTTCTTTTCGTCAATAACGTTGAAGCCATCTTCAGTCAAGTGTCCTGAGCCCATTCTACAAGTGATTCCTCTCGGGCACTTGCCAGTCAAATTAAAAATATAGCACTCTGTACCTATGTCTTCTGGCCTGATCTTCAGATACTCTTTCCGATCATGTAGGAAAGTACAGCGTTGATTCGAGCATTTTCTTTCTGATTCATTTGCAGTTTGATCCGCAATCCATGGACACAAACTCAATTCCTTGGAAACTTTGAATGGAGGTGGTCTCGCTTTATTTTGTCCTCTGAGCTTCTCTCTCTTGTCTTCCAATTTCGCTTTCTTAGCAGGCACTTGGTCCCATGATGTATCTGTATCTTCTACATCTGTATCAGTAGATACTTTCTGCTTATCGATCTTTGTCAAGCACTGATCACTCAATTGTCTTACATGGTCTTCAATAATAAATCTACATATCAAATACATATATTAATTTTATAAGATAATAATACTTAATAGATAATAATAAAAATATAATGTACAACTGTTCTTTAGATACATTAATACTTGTGTGCAAAAATTTATCAATGAATAGTATTTCAAATAATTTTCAGAAAATTATTATTGTCATAAATTATCCTTAACAGTTATCATTGTGATATATTTAATATATTTAATATATAGAATTAAAGATGGAATTATTTGAATTTGAAGAAAAAAAATAATTAAAAGGGAAAAGTATGTACAAAAACAATGGAAAGATAGCACAGTTAGACATATACAATAATAGATACAAGGAGTTTGATATAGGAAATAGAAGCTACAAATATTTAAGGAAGGAAAATTTGAATAATGTAGGAATAGGGGAGGGAGGGAGGGAGAGAGTGTGTAAAGAGATTAGTGAAACTTAGGTGCAGAAATATGGAAAAAAGAAATACCTATTGGCTAAGTGAAAAGAGAAGATGTATATTTTGTGGAATAGGTACAAATCACATGGAATATCATGTTGACAAATGTCAACAAATAAACAGTTGGTTCAAGATATTAGATAGGGATAGAAAATATAGAATAGATTTTAGAACTAAGAACTAGATTTGGAAAAATGTAAGATTGTAAGATTTTCAGAAGAAAGAAAAGAAAGAGATTAGAAAAAAGATGTAGAATCTAAGGAAACTACAGAAGAGATTGACATTAATTGATATAATTAAACAACAGCGAATTAAGGCAGCAATAGCAGAATATGGCTATGATTATTCTGTGATATTTTTAAAGTAATATGTAAAGATAAGAAATCTTTCTTTTTTGTGAATAGGTCACTAAATAGATATAGGAATTTATTAAATAGAAAGTAAAAGATGTGTAATATATAGCAATAAGATATTGGAATTAATAAAATATATTCTATATTCTATATTCATATAAAGAATTTCATTTATTATATACTATTATATACTATGATGATAAAATATTAATTTTTAAATAAAAATTGAGGAAAGATTAAGCCCTTCAATATTTTACTATAAATAATTATAATTATCACTATAAATAAAAAATTTAAATTAAGGGACAAAAATAGGCGATTGATAATCTGTATCTAATAAACTATTTAGAGGTTATGAAACGAATACGCGCGCTTGCAAATATGTTCGTATAAGATTCATTCCTTACACGATTAATGTAAGCCATCCGGTAAACTTACTCTTCTTTTATTAAACAAATACCCTTCTGCTTGTCTTCGCCATAATCAAACGAACAGTCCCAACATTTTTCATTGTAATCTGCCATTTCTTTACACGTGCCGATGATTAGACCAGACTAAACATCTGTCTGTTAGATTAATCCATTCATTAATTTTTTGAATAATTATAGTTTAGATAAAACACTTTAAAAGTCAATAAAATTAGGCTTATTCGATGTGTTTTTACACGAAATGAACGAATCTGCCAAAAAAAGTGTTGCTCTGTCCTGAAGTGAGATATATCGTTAAAGTTAACTATTGTTAGATTAGGAAATCTGTCACATCTATGGCATAGAAGATTAAGTATACAAATTCTGTTTTATAAACACAATTTTTCTGCTTTAAAAACACAAATTCTTTGGGTAATTATTTAGAATATCTCTCCAACCCTAAAATCTTAATAAAAACTCACTCTACGGATATTCACTATGGTGAAAGAATTAAGGTGTCGTCACATGAAGCGTAACCTGTATATTTTAGTAATACTAGAATACGTCATTTTTATTTACTAGAACACGCCATTCTGAAAGCTAACAGCGGCCCAACCGAGTTTGCTAACCTGGGTTGAAATAATAATATTTCGTGCTTTCCTATTGGTAGAGCGTGTAATGTCAACCAATAGCGAAACATTTTCTAATCCAAGTTGGTGCAAACTGGTCGGGCCGAAAACTGGGCATATTTCGTGGAAGATTAGAAAAATGCGACCAATTGCTGATCAGAATTTCTGTTGTACACTCTGAACAGAATGCTAAACAAATTTATGAGACATCTCGAAAAGTATGCCTCATAGGGAACCGACACCTTTCTATCGCGTATGAGTACATATGAGTGGATGATTGAATGAATTGTTAAAATCAGAAAGTTTTGTGAGGTAGTCACTTTTAAGTTTATTCGACACGTTTTACATAAAATGAAAGAATCTGGTAAAAAAAAATGCATCTTGTGATCCGAGATATTAAGCGTTAAAGTTGATGATTGAGGTTAGGAAATCTGTCAGAAGCAAAATGAGGTTTATATTGTCTATAATTATATTATTCCACATAAGTTTTGACTAATTTAGGGACTCCGTACAATAAAAGAAACAGAGAATAGAGAATAAGAATTTCAACTTATCAGAAACTGTATTCCACAATACATGCTTTCTGATAGGTTGAAATTCTCATTCTTTGTATTGTTTCCTGTTCCTTTTATTGTGCGAAACACTTTAGATCTTTTCACGTGATGCAAAGAGACGCACGACTTCTATAATTGTACTGTTGCAAAATCGAAACCTATATGCATTTTTTCAGATAGAATAAGTTGAAATGAGCCAGAAATTGGATTCGATGCATAGTGATTCCATCATGTTTCGGCGTAACAACAAATTAGCGTAAAAAACATAAAATAACTAGACTGATATTCAAATGAAACAATATGATTAGTCGATGTAAGTTACGCTTACGCAAATTACGCCACATATGATGGCACCTTTTTAAAGTACCTTTTCATAGAGGCGATTAATCGTAACTTTTGTAGCAATTGGAGAGTTAACGATTGGAGCAACTACGGTCAACGCGATGCTGCAAATGCTTTGAATTTTTTAATTGGTCAGTTTGTAAAATTCTTTCTTCTAATTGATTCATCAAATGCTTCAAGGCATTTGTAGCGAGACTTTGATCACTGCCTTTATCAATCGCTTGAAAATCATCGCTATTAGTCGCTTCTGTAGTTCGATTTGATTAAAGTTGAATCGACAATAGGCGATAATCGCTATATTTTGAATTTATTTTATCAAACCATGAAATTCCCGTTTTGCATAAACAAAGGTCCTCCAAAATTTTCTTTTTTTTTGTATGTTTTTCTATCTGCAGATATAATTGCAACAAATGCTGCACTAAACAGTCGTTTCTTCCAAATCTCTTCTTTTTGATAATTTTTAAATATTTGATAATATTCTTGAGACTTCCATGGGTCCTTTCTATATAAAGATTATGCGTTTTGCGGGTTTCTTCCGTGTCCAGATCCATTCTTAGAATGCCAACGTTTCGTGAACCCCGCAGTTCACTTCATCAGAGGAGCAGCCTGATACTAAGCTGTTCCTCCGGATCACCCCTTTTTTATATATGACGCTACTTGTTGAATGGTGGAGGCGGAGAAGAGAATTGTGGGTGGGAAGATGGGGAGAAGGGTGGAGGAAATCAGTCAGTCCTCATTAACCGGGAGAATAGTTTTCCATATTTTATTTATGTTGTAGCCATTATCTCTATTTAGATTGTCAGGGTGTTTTTATATTTCTATGGCTTCTCTGTACTTTCTTGGAAAATATGTAATGTTGGCTATTGTGGTTGTTTTGTCAAAGAGTATTTGATGTCCAGTTTCGATGTTGTGTTCTGATAATGCTGATTGCGTGATATGTTTTAACCTGACATCACGTTCTTTTATCCTACGCGATGCGTAAGTGCAATCGCACTACGCAAGCTCATCAACAATAGAGAAACAAAAAGTCGCCAATAGTAATACCTTCTTTCTTCGTTCATGTCATAGCCTGATCCAGGCATACGAGTACCAGAAAGAAAAGTGATATTAGCTTGTATCGTATTAATATATACTAACCAACTTTAGTCAGGGACTATTGTATGTCAAACTAAAATAAACCTGTTGTGATTGTTTATACGATAATCGCTGTGATTCATCTCCTTTTGACCATACTATTTATGTTTAAACTTAAATTACTTATTTTACAATATTCTGATTCATTTATTTATTTAAAACATTTTATTAAATTAAATTTTTATGAGTTTTGAACATCAAATGTCGTTACATAACTATTATTAGAAACATTGAAACTAACAATGTCATTGTTATAATATTAATTATAATAATGTAATATCATAACACAATATCATGCTAATGCTCTTAGCACGAACACCTCAATTTCAACTAAAAACATAGATATTGCGTCCACCATTTTTATTCCTTTTTCCACTCCTTGCTTTGTCCCCATTCCATCACTGAGCTGTGATGGGTTATAGTCATTACAGATTATAATTTGTATTTGCTGCTTGAAATTTTGTAGCTCCTTTTATTCCATTTTTGCTCTCAAAATCAGTTAAATATCTATCATAATATTAGTGCAGGACCTGAAGAGTGTGGCGTTCAGGTCCTTATTTCTAGATAAGGTGCCAAATATGTATGTCAATTTGAAGAAAAGGATTAAAATTTCTCATCTGCGAGGAAGTGTAGTGATGTTTATTCACAAGTCATGTATTTATTTTACAGCAATACAGCAAATTGTTGACGAATATTATCCGCAGGAAATTTAAATAATCGAATACCTTTTTCTGATTTATTGATACAATTTACCGCAACACAACAAGGCATTTTATAAATTTGTTTGCCTTTGTTAATATATAATATTTCAGTTTTTTTATATCCTTCTTTTCGTCTCTTAGTCTTATGGTAAAATTTCGAAGTTCGGAAATACATAAATACGAAGCTACAAGGTTTCCAATAGCTTAGAAGCTATAACCTAATAATCATAACAACCATAATCTTCAACTCAGCGGCGGAGTGAGAACAGAGCAAGGAGTAAGAAAAGAAGTAAAAATGACGGATATCCGCTGTTAATAAGTCTTCGGAAAAGTCATTGGACAAAAATGAAGTCATTGCGGACGAGACAATAAGAGAAATGTGATTGGATAATTTTTTTTATGCATACGTTTATGCGGCTATACAAGTTTGTGTGGATATGTTCTTACTGTCAGAGCATGATGTCAATGAATAAAGCTTGTCACACACACTTTCCGTGACAATAACAGTAAGGTTTTCGACCAATTGCGTTGTTTGATTGTAACGGTTACGACCGAATCGAACAACGCGATTGATCGAAAACCTACATTGCATTTATAATTAAGCAGGGAGCACAGACTCTTACCAGAGAGAAACCTGAAAGAGGATATGACGGCTCAAAACCTGTAACCGCTACCGCGCACTACTGTCCTCTGATAAAATGGATAAACTACATAGCAATGTCCACTTTTCTTACGGTACGTCGTCCATTTTCCAATCCTGCTACATGTAACACGATTATATAAATTAAATATCAATTTATCATCATCAACTTTGAAAAATTGATGATGTACCGTAAGAAAAGTGGACGTTGCTATGTAGTTCACATCCACTTTGTCAGAGGACAGTAGTGCACGGCAGCATTTTGCGATTTCAGGTTTGGTCCGTCATGTCCTCTCTCAGGCTTCTCTCCGGTATTAATTATGAAACTTTATCCCTAGAATGGAAAGTGAAAAGTGAAAATTTTCTCCATTAATTTCAATCATAGACTTATAAGATAGACGGAGCATTCATATGAGAGAAGCTGAAGACTTAATGAAAAGTTGAAGAAAGAGAAAGAAATAACCGCGGATTAATTCTCTTCTTTTCTAATAGTGAGAATTAATTGGTGAATTAATTGCAGCGGCAAGCTGGGAAGTGGCAAGAACAACGAAGATAGACATTCGAGAGTTGTGGTCTTACGATCAAGCTGATTGGCCCCCCCACTGCTCACTGTAAAAAAGAGAAACAACTATGTCTGGAATAGAGCTATCCTTCAATATTGTCTTCAGCTTCTCTCGTATGAATGCTCCGTCTATCTTATAAATCTATGATTTCAACGGTGAAAATTTTCACTTTTCACTTTTCATCCTAGGGGTAAAATTTCATGATTGATATCTAGTGCAAATTGAAATAAATGTGAGTTTATAAGTGAGTTTAAAAGGAGTAAAAATGCCAATAGCCCCGAGTGGTATACGCGGATATCTCTTGGAACGTACCTGATGCTTCTCCCCACACCTACCAATAGCGGCACGGTCGAAACGGAAAGGAGTCTTAGGCCCATTCTATAATTAGTCGTATATAGATGTCGGCTAGTCGTTTGTCGTATGTTGTATGCACAGGAATATGACTTCTATTCTACAATTGAATCGTTGATCGAAGTCGGAAGATCGGAACAAATATAAAGAATGGATATTGAAATGTTGAATATACATTCAAATTTATTATTAATTTGAACGCAAATTATGAAAATAAGATTACTTGCATAACCTGCATTTAGTAATATTGAGAGATTGCTCGCTCGATATCATTTGCTGACATTTTAATGACATCGAGCGAGCAATCTGTCAATATTATTAAACGCAGCGTTACAAATGCTTATCATTTAATCTGGAAATTAAATGTACTGGTACTCGCACTTGTAAATTTTACACAACCATACATGGACAATACATGTAATTGTAGAATAATGCGATTCCACTTGCTTGACGATTATTATGTATTGATTTAATTAGTTTTATATTATTAATATTGAAAAGGATCAAAACGATGATCGAAATGTATATTATTCAAGTTATTAAACTTGAATAAATTTATATACATGAATTTACCCAGTGTCAGCTCTTATAGGTATTTCTTAAGTTTGATATAAAAGAATTAAATTACAAAATATTTTTATATAAAATAATAATAATTTAACAAATAAAAAATTACCTGACATATTTATATCATAACAGTTTCTCAAATTTGTGAATATTTTTTGCCACAGATCTCTCTTTTTGTTAACATTTTTAAAATCCATATCGCGTTTATCATACAAGCAATGATTTTCGCGAATAAAATCAATTATTTCATCTACATTCAGTGATTCTATAATATAATATAAATACGTGGGTTGTTTGATAAGTTTGGTAAATTTCCATGAAATGGCACTACAAATTTGATGACGCGACATCTCGAAAGATCCATTCTTCGAACCCCTTCAGGCCAAATTTCAGCCAGAAAGGACGCATAGTTCACGTCTGGTAGTCATTGAAGCGAGATTGGCGCGCAAAAAAGTGCTCTTTCATCAAAACAACGCGCCGTCCCACAAATCGACCGTTGCAATGACAAAACTACGAATTGGGTTATGAATTGATTCCTCATCCACTCTATTCTCCGGAATTGGGCCCCGTGTGACTTCTTTCTGTTCCCAAACTTAAAAATTTGGCTTGGTGGGAAGAAATTCTCGTTAAATGAGGAAGTCATTGTCGCCGTCAATGAGTATTTTGCAGACTTTGAGACAGCCTATTTCAAATGACTACCAAAATGTGAATTATGCGTTCTTTCTAGCTGAAATTTGGCCTGAAGGGGTTCGAAGAGTGGATCTTTCGAGATATCGCGTCATCAAATGGATTGTAGCGCCATTTCAAATTTACCACTTATCAGACGACCCACGTATATCCATATATCCATATAAAAATCTCTGTTTACTACAAATGTGTTCGAAGATTATGTTTCATTTAGTCGGAAAAGATGAGAATTGACCATCTTCTATTCCGACAACGACAGCCGACTTGCAATCAACTTCATTTAACCGCTGATAATCCATGCGCATGCGTACGACGCCCGACATACGATTCCACATACGATTGATTGTAGAACGGGCCTTAAGGACGCCCATAAAAGAGGTGAGAAGAACGACTGAGAGTGATATATAGAATGGACGCGCACGAGATTCAGTTTCCTTCCATTGTCCGGCCATTTTTGCCGCTCTAAGTTTAAGCGTCGCGTGTAAATTATTATTCTAAGTCCGAACACAATTCTCTTTTTGCTAATTTAATTCCTAATTTCTAATCTATTAATAATTGCAAGTTTTAATTCCTAGTTTGTAATCCAATTTAATTTAGATTACTCTCGCGAAGAATTAATTACCATCTCGGTAATCAATGTACTGATATAAATTATTTTAAAATATACACTTAATTAACCTTAATCCAAGTGTACTTAGTTATCCCTACCTTCTCGCTAATTATTAACATTGACGATATAATCATTCGTTGCAAAACTAACGAAAAGCGATTGTGCGTGGCTATTAATGCGACCGAAATCAGCAGCCGGACTCGCCCAGGGAGCAATAGAGGCCTTGGCATTTCAATCACTTCCTCTCCTTCTTGTTGGCAATTAGGAATATCACAGAGCATGTGCTCTGTATTCTCGCGTTCGCGCGCCCCTATCGACGCTTGACTCCTAGTGGTCAATCCTTACGTCACATCCGTAATGGTTGCATATCCGCCTTATTTTATCAGCTTAAGGAGAGCGGGATGGTTAAATGCATTGAATTTATACCTCATTACCCATTCACGAAAAAGAGAATTATTCTGGAATTTTGTAATATTACATCCACCTCGATTACCCCGAGCGGTTTGAGACTTGCCACGCATGCTCTTTAATACTCGTTACCTTTCGCGCGATCACAGGTTGCTCTGAGTTTGGAAAGATTCCTAAGGTTTGTTCGCGTCGCATATTCCAACATGCTCCAACATGCTTCTGCCATAGTTCCTACTCACTCTAACGAGTGCATGGAGTGAGTAGGAGCTATGAAGAGCACATTGGATCATGTTGGAGCATGCGACAAATCTCTTGTGTTATCTATGTATGTATGTTGGAAAACATTCAAATAGCATTGAGGCGCATCTAGGCGCATTCCCCGAACGCAGCCTTATGGCCGCAGCACAGACCTCTTGCATAACGCATCATGCATAGTGCATAAGAGAATCAACTAATCGAAAATCTTTATT
>Ga0157364_1001656_pt1 | contig 19363 bp, 10 predicted proteins | sample AttsexASBM2_FD_111476 | JGI IMG/M metagenome (GOLD analysis project Ga0157364, IMG submission 111476) | Fungus gardens microbial communities from leaf cutter ant in Ribeirão Preto, State of São Paulo, Brazil - Atta sexdens ASBM2 | ecosystem: Host-associated > Fungi > Mycelium > Unclassified ...
CATGATTTTCTGCGCTTGGGATTATCGTAATGAACCCATTTTTCGTCCCCAGTCACAATGCGATGCAGAAATCCCTTCCGTCTCTGCCTTTCAAGCAATCCAGCCATTAAATATATTACATTATTTCAAAAAATTAATAAATTTAAAGGGTAGAAAAATATAAAATACATTTTTATGAATCAAGCGAGAAATTTGTTATAGAGATCCCTTTTATTATAATTTCTCGTAAGTAAACTTCCAAAATCTGTGATGTAAGCTTAATTTATGATTCATTTTCGAAGTCTATAACTTATCTGCGTGATTATTGTTGTGCCACGATCGTAGTCTCGACGTCATTGTCTGACTAAAGTATATCCTACTCCCACTACGTAGATAGGTGTACCGATGGGAACAGGTGGCGATCGGTCTGCAGGTACAATAATACTTCTTCGTCAGTCAGTGCGCAAACGAGAAAGTGAAGACCCAGTACCGGTCGTCCAGGCCGATAGAACATCTCGCACAAGATTAACAATCGCTCTCGACACGGTCTAGCGAGTGCCGAAACTTAGCATCCAGTATGCGATTCCGCGCAATCGCGTGTATGCCGAATCTTTTCTCGTGTTTAAAGCTTTTTCTTTATCGGTAAACGCGGAATTGGTCTTCATCGAATTTATTCGAGGGATTATTGATCATCTCAAAAATTAAATTTCTTATCGAGAAAAAACGTGCAAGGAACAAGAATCGTTATCGGCAGCATCAGCTCGTGTTTTACCGCTGTTCTCATTGTGTCAGCTATTTAAGGGCCATTTGGAAATCCGTGAGTTATCTGATTAATTTATCTAATGTCACATCGCGTGCGCCAACGATACCAAGTGTCTTTCACGTCATGTATCAAGTAGGGACTCTTGTGTGACCACAAGATGTTCGCTCGGCGAAAAAGAATACAAATCGATAATCTCAGTGATCTGATATTTCATTTGAGTTTCTCAGATTTATTTCTAACGAAAAATGCACTTTTGTTTTAAATAAAATTATCATTCAAAAATCTACCATACCTACGAAAAAAATCTTTATTATCTTATTTAATCTTGACCCCAATTTTAATGAATTAGACTCGGTGCAATTAGTCATGGTGTAGACCTTGTTCACGGTATCCAGGCTACGTGAAATTGCATAATCATTGTTTTCGCCAGTGACGTCTAGAGACACGAGTCGCAGAGAACCAAGGTTGTAACGTTTCTTATTTAGGAACGGATAAAAAAGATCTATACGATGATTCATTCTGTCATAACCATAAACACACCGGCTATTCGAATTTATTTCTTCTATCCGGTATAATCAATTGTACGATTTTTCTTCGTTAAGTTTGCAATTTTAACTCGACTATGCTGAATAAGGGAAGCAAGGGAATACTATGTTAACGCGAATTTTTCCAGTTGAGCGCAGCGTAATAGAAAAAAAGATAAAGTGAAAATGTTGTGTTGAGAATGAGCACAATTTTTCTTTTGTTAATATATGAAACTATTATATTTACATGAAACTATTCACTTAAAAAATTATTATATGTATATTTTGAAAAACTTTTACGTCACAATCTATTTTAATGTCAATAAAAAGAATAAATGAAGGAAAAAATAATTAATTACTATACATCCTAATTTGTGGCATAAATTGTTCTATTTAATTTTCTTATACATGGCTAACGTAAGTCCTTTAATACGCAAGATAATGTATCTTTATTGCGCAGTTTCATTTTATAAATGCCATGATATAAGACAGGTGCGTCTCGACCCATGAAGTCATACGGAGACAACCGACTTTGTCGTCAGTCGGATGTTAACCATCGACTGTTCACACTGCGGAACTTCTTCCGGCCTGGTCACATAGGATATTCTCGTCGCATTTCACTACGTGCAAACCCTTGGTCATTTCTTTGCGTGGTGCTGCCTGAATGCAGGTGCAATGATAGAGACTATTATTGACCGGAAATCATGACTGATTTTAATTCTATCGCAGCTTGCACACAGAATAAACGCTCGATGTGCAAAAATGTCTGTTGCAACGTTTAATGTGCATATAATAAAGCATTTTTATCTTTTTCCCAGCTTACAATATTATATTTATACATTCTGAAACCTTGATACAACGAGCACAGCCAACAGTATACATTTATACCGTGGTTTGTTCCATTTATCCTACATCAAAGCAAAAATTAGGTCGTTTTAACAAAGCTAGAAGCTAGAGATATTTGTTTTTTCTTTTGCTTGATACATCAGAAATAAATTTATTCTACAAGAAAATGTTATTTCTCTTGTATCGAGAGCATTTTATATTCCATGCTTTCAATCGGTTTTTATAAAGATGGTATATGTAGGTACGATTATCGTTTTTCTAAATTGACGACATAATATTTTCCGTGTATAATCGATGTAGTTTTTATTCATGCATATTTAAATAACATTAATCGATAACTTGATTGCGCAGTTTGAATATTTATTTCCGTGCTTGTACAAAAACATTACTTCGACAGTTAAATATTAATTGTTTTTTTTTCAAATCGGAGCAATTTGAAGTCCTTTCCGAACTTCGCAAGTACATGCAGATCAGTTTTAAATTTATAAGCGTCGTTGAGTTTATGAGTAATTAGAGTAACAAGATAAGCACTGATTGGTCACAATTCGAGCGTGTTCTATCACGCTATCGATAACCAATCATTACTCGTGAAAAGAAGTAAAGCTATTACTATATTAGAGAAAACGATTACATCGCAAGAAAATTTCAATCATATATAAAATGCATTATAAAAAAAAATTCGTAAGAAGTTTTAAATAATATTCTACAATTAACGTGATAATAAAAAATGCTGTAGTTAAAAGAGTTTCTTTGTTCTATTAAATCGAAAATCGATTCCACGAAATATTTCTATAAGAGTACAAAAAAGTCGAACTTTACCACGATGACATGTAAAACTTATATGAAGGAAAAAAACGAAGAAAAAAGTAAGTCACCACCCGAGGCCGATCTTTCTGCACGTACGTACATTGAAAACAACGTGCAAAGTTACTCGAGATAACTCGTGATAATCTTACGTAACTAAGCTCCGTGTTCAGACGAACACAATAAGACGAATGCCGTTTGCATTCGGACTTCAAGGATTCACGTTCGTTAAGATGGGCAGTCGGCCGAAAGGACACGTCCGTTTTCAGTACGGATATTCAAGTGGAAAATATCGCATACGTATTGTACGTAGACATGCCATGTCATATCACGATTCATAAAAGATTTTTGGAATCTAAAAAGATACACGCAACGGCAGATCATTCGTATCTCAATTTCATTCACCTTATAATGCAAGATTTTCCGAAAGAGATTTTCACACACATCCTTCTACTTCTGAATTTTGTCAGCATGTTTCTTTTAGCATCAATTAAATATTTTGTTAGCATATATACAGAATATATACATAAAGAGCGTATATACATAAAGAGATAATTATAGGGGAGGGTTGGCTGTCATACGGAATTAATTAATTCAAAAAGCTTCTTGTTTGTTGTCAATAAATTCTGATGTTTGTTATTTCCACAGACAATAATGAAATGGCGCATGAATTTTTCGCTATTGGTTAAAGAGATTGATTACGCAAGTAATATTTAGAGCATACTTGAGTATTAAGTAAGCAAATTAACCATTAATTAATAACTTTATTTTCGTATCAAATAAGCTTTATGTAATGTCGTTGTCTTTTTAATAAAGGAAAATATTAAAAAATTAATTAAATAGATAAAAAAACTAAAATTAACGTTTATGTATTGAAACAATTTAATTAATATATTTTAATTAAATCGTCACAATATTTTAATTAAAACAAACTTGTAAGCTATTTTTCCATGCATAGTTCAAAAATTTTATATTATTATTTTCAAAAAGAAACAATAAGAACTTATCTCCAGATCCGGAATTAAAAATGTGTAATGTGTAATGTGGGAAACAAGAAATATAATGTAAATATAGTGAACCTGACATAAACATAGTTTCCGTTTTACCTTCGCATGTAAATAAAATTCATCGGCGAAAAATTCATGAATTTACTACAGAAAGTGTGTAAATAGGAGCAAGGCGAGCGATTTAATACCACAATTCGAGTAATAAAAGCGTTAGTAGAAGGATACAAACTTTTAGCTTTTTATTTTATAATGTAACACTCACACAAAGAATTTAAAAAAAAAATTAAAAGATGTTATATTTTCTTCTTTTAACATCTTCAAAGTAAACTGAAAAAATAAGTATCAGAGGAAAGGACGTGGAAATAAAAAATTTATTTATTTACTCAAACGTGCATTGATTAAATACATATTAGATACCAATTTGTCAGCTTCATTACAGCACTTATTATGGAAATTGCGCGCGTCGCGCATGTTATATCATTTTTTAATATCCGATATAAATAACTTACTTGTTAAATAAAAACATGAAATAGAAAATACCTAACATAATATATCGTAATATAATAAGATGTTTAATTATATTTACTGTATATTTACTACTGCATTATTAAGAATGCATCCATATGCACAGTCGGATACGATAAATCACGGTATCATCAAGAAAATGGGAGATACAGTTATACTGTGCAATAAAAAAGCAATAATCTTTTAAATAGGATAAAAATACTAAATGCTAAATCTCATCTTAAAAGATTGTTGAAATAATGAATTATAACGTTTTTTCCTATGAAACAAGGAAATTCGTTGTTCATAGAGGAACTCGAAAACGTTCTCGTAAACATAAAAGACTCGCCATTGTACTATTATACCTTTTTCCCTCGATGTTTTAATGTAGAAAACAAATTTTTCCGGGTTCGTCCAACTCACTGATTCGCATGCAGATAATTTTCCACGATACGTTGTTGATGCTATAATTCATTCATAAAAGAAGAAATGAATATATGCATCAATACATCTACATGTTAATGAATATTGTCACCTGAGCCACATATAGTAATTAATGGGATATTAAACTTACGTTACTTTAAGTCGTCTGTTGTGTCAATAAAGAGCGCTCACAAGTTTATTAGTTGTTAAATATACAACGATTGCATTACTGCTTCGTAAAGATTATTCATCATGCAAAAAATATCATAAGGATATGCGTATTTATATTGAATATTTTAGTAATAATAATACGGGTTGCTTAAAAGCATACAAGTTAATTAATAGGTCTTGGATATCTTCATCTTCTAGATTTCTCCTGAATAAGAACTCAATTTAGAGCAATTATATAGTGTTTTAATTAATTTTCAATATATGAAATCTATCTTAGTAATTAAGCTTCTAATAAAAATTCCATTAAACAGTACGAGCATTTAATTAAATACAAAATTAACTTAAAGAATATAGGAGCGGTATATATTCGCAGTGAAAGTTCAAGATTAATTTGTTCGCAAGTCCACTTGATTTTCAAAACTTTCGAATTAAGTTATGCAACTTTTTAATTAAGCTTCTAAACTTGATGTTTTTATTGTGGTAAAAGTAACTTTAAATTTCCCTGAGGATCAGTAACAGAGAGAAAGTACTCTCTGATACAGCCTGTACAATGCAAAATACGTCAATTATGTATTGTACCCGGTAGAAATCTGTCACAATGTATGATTTTATTATTGCGTTTCCTATGATTTAAAACTGTTACCACGCAATTGCGCGATTTTAATTGCAGAGAAGGCAGCCGCTACGACTCTCACTCGGCACAGTCGACACAGGATCGCAGGAAGCTGCTGAAACGTACGAGGAGTCTTGCAGTAATATCGGAAGACGATTCTCGACAGGATCGAGAAGCGGTGCATTTTCGGTTAGGCCAGTCGACCTTTGATTTGCCCAGAAGACATCAATTGATCCCGAGGGCTAAGCTAATCGATCGGAATTCTCTCAAGGACAGGTTAGCTCTTTTATCAAGAGAAAGACCGCAATTCGACCATGTTCTTGATCTATTCTCTAATTAATTTAATTAATTTAATTAAGATAGTACTATGTGAAAAATGAAGATAATAACAGTTGAAAAGACTATTTTATTTAATAGCTGTTTTTAACAAGATTAATATGAGATAATATCGCGGAACAAAAGTTCGTAACATTACTTCGTTTGTATCACATCTACATATTCTTAAAAAATGTTGAAAAAAATTGGTAATTAATATTCGATAAAGCAAAATTTCAGTTTTAAGACTGTTTTTTGAATTGTGGTACGATGAATTTTTAACAGAGTTACGAACAATCGAAGTTAAAATGCTTCTTTTATTTAATTCGAATAATTCAGTAACAAAAAAATCTTAGAAATATTTTAAAGAAATAATGATCTTTAGAGAAAACTTTGTTTTCACGTTAAAAAGTCGAAAATTTTTGCAAGACATTTTTTTGGACACGTGACAGGTCTGCAGAATAAAAAGAAAATTTTTCATTTTGTCCAGCTCGTAGTTTTCTATATGTAAAAATTATCAAACTCACAGAAATTCAAAAGATATTTAATGACTTTACAGAGAGATTTTATAAGCTTTCCTTTTTTTAAATTTATATTTTTAATAAAGTTACATCTATTTGAATTTTGAAATTCATATTGCTACGAATTTTTGTTCCAACCCAGTATTGGGTTGGAACAATATACATTATAATACATTATAATACATTATAATACATTAACCAATTAATTTGAAAATTATTCTTTTCCAAAGTATTTGAGACAACAGATCATTTTAATGAATAAAAATTTTGGCACATTTTTTAACAATCTATTTCATAATAATCTCAATATCTCAACAGGAGAACAATAAACAATTAATCTCCAACAAAGCCAATTATGATAGTTGAATTTCTTCACGTGCAACAAATTTGATCTCTTCGCTCTGAACTTGCATTATTCACTTGCAATGATTGGTAAATTATTATTGCAAACATCATAGACACAGAAACTCGATCGATCAGCGACGATCAACGTTCTTCAACAAAATACTAGAAGAACTTGAAGTTCCTTTCAAAGTAACATAAGAACTTCACAAAGAAACTTTATTTATTGAAATATGATTCCAACTTGATATCTCCTCGTTGCAGAATCAAATCGAACAGTTGAATAACGGGAAAACAACTTTTTGTTTTTGTTACCTATTTACGGTCCAATGGAGGCAATCTAATTTGATGCAGACCATCATTGGCGAATAAAAAAATTTATTGTATTTTAAACATATTTTGTATAATGTCAAAGTGATTGAGATTTTATAGGGCAATAATTAATTGAGAAATATTTAAAATAATTTTGCGATTCTATATATTAAAAGTTCTTTTAAATAAGTTCGAAATCAATTACTATGATAACGAGCAAGTGGATTTAATAAAGTTATTTTTTTAATTTAATAAAATTTAATAAAATTAAAATGAAATTAAAAAATCTGTTCAATATTCTTCCATTTCATTTTATCCGCTAATATTATTAGCATAAATTCGATAAGCCCAGATAAATTATTGAAGTCATAATGACTTACACAGATGTTCTTTTCAATCATGATTTATATTACTTACATTTTACATGCGCTTTCAAGTTATACAAATGCAAATTTTATTCAAGAGCAATCAGTCAAAAAGTTTTCCACTTTGTTCCAGACTCTCTAAGAGTCAGCAGCATCTGTCAGACTCTTACGAGAGATTCAACGAGACAAAATCTTATCATTCGCGATCGACGTGCGGCCTTTACTCAATTTCATCGGGTCTCGAGTCTCTTCCAGATCCATTGTCTTATACTCGCAAAAATCGTATCGATCCTGATCGACTGAACATTCTTGACTGGCCGGATCCTCCAAGGCGCTATCGCAGCGTGCAAAATTTGGATACTGTAAGCGGATTGGTTGACATCGTCGAAGATAATTGGCCTATTGAAGGCAATCGAAGTATCGATTGCATATATACGCAGGTAAAATACTTGCCGATAAAAAATTATAAAACTGATAATTTACTTCATGCGAAAGAAAAACATCTCTCATTCGAGCTTTTGTTCAAGAAAATTAATAAATTGTTCAATCAATCAAGATTAGCTTTATAATCATTGAGTTCATTTGAAAAATAACATATCCTAATGTGTTTAATTATTGGTTTAATTATTGATTTGGTAATATTATAAGTTGCGGTACATATGAATAACTTAATTTATAATATGATGAAGTATATTACAATGATGAAGTATATTACAATGTATTAGAATGTATATCAGAATACATATCTATACAAAATATACAGAATGTATATTATAATATTGTACATATTCGAATTTAAATGTCAAAACTTCGGGAGTGTGTATATTTGTGAGCGAATCGATAATCTAAGAAAAAATCCTTTAGAGATATGCTCGTTTTTTACATTTAAATTTGGAACACCCTATACATTAGAAGCTAATGAAATTTCCAATTATTAATTTGATTAAAGTTTACTTATAATGATGTATCGTCTTTGAGATCAGCCGTGCTGGGACTTCTCAATATATTAGCAGAATTAAGAACTTTGTTGCCAACATTAATTAAAATGATAGAGATCATTATATAGTGGTCCAGTTTCCTATGTCGTTATTATCTTTAACAACTGCTTAATTAAACTTTAACTGGATATCAGGAAGTGAAAGATTGATTTTCCACAAATTTAATTTTTGATAAAATAATATTTTTCTGTGAGATCCATAAAACTAAAATGAAGATCGAATTATATTACTTGTGAACTCTTATTAAACTTTGTTAAATAACAAAAATTACAATTGAGGGAACGATAATTGAATTAAGAGTCGACTCTTTCAAATTTCACTGCGTTTATATTACAAAAACATTTTCTTATAATAAAAAATTCACTTTATAAGAAAACTAATTTTGCTGAAAAAATTGATTGGATGACAAAACTTTCTATAGAAAAGAATATATGAAAAGCAACATGCTTATAGATGTGCTTTCTTATTTAGGTGAAGCGCAAGCATAAGGAACATCGAAGTTTAGACAGCATCCTCTTCGAAGATGATGGAGAATTGGAATACTTCGACGTACTGAATTTGTTACCTCTCTCTAACATACAGTTGGAATATAACGAGACTGACTTGTCGAGTAACGGTAATTTCACACATAAAAACATACAAGGTTTGCGAGATTTAAGAGTACTAGAGTATAACGAACCGAATGAGGTTTCGCCGACGAGGAACAGCAACGCTACAGATGAGGAAAAGTGTAAAGAGCATGAGGTGAACGAGGATAATCTCGCTCGAGGCGGCGAATCTGAGAAAGAGCTGTGTGATAATCTTGATTTCGAAGGAACGTCTAAGAGGACAGATTCAAACCGGCGACAGCATCGAGAAACTGACGAGAGTTTCGGAACAGATTCAGAGATTAACTTAGTGAATCAGTTCGCGGATCAGTACTCCCCCTCTTCATCTAAGATCGATCATAGGGGAACTGATGTTGAAAATTTTGTGATTTCCTGTGAGGAAGAAGACCAGAAGATCGAGGAGATAGAGGACTACAAATCGATCTGGATTTCAGACGAAAATCAAAATAAAATGTCACGAAGACCGCAAGTTCTTAAAGTCGTCGACAATGATGTCACCAGGAGACGCCATCGGCGCTCTGTTGTGGAGATTGATGCCATCGTCGAGGACGTGCCAAAAGACAAAAGATCGCAGGAGATTACGGAGGAAGTAAACGAGCGTCTTAATGCCTCTATAATTACATTGAATGTGAACGAGAAGGACGAAGGCCATGGAAGGAAAGCGAAAGTTAGTATATGAGATATGATGGAATATTTCGACTAAAGAAAGAAATGTTTAATTATATTTCTTTATCTCAATAAATGATTCTATTGGATTGGAACAGAAATTATGTAGTAATGCTACGAATTTCAACCAGCTGCAACTTTGTTAAAAATAAATGAAATTTAAATTTAAAAATAGAATTTTAAAGCATAAATCTCTACTTTCTAGAACTCATTTGAGTCATTTGAGTTTCTGTTTGATAATTTTTACATGTTGAAAACTGTGTTGAACTGGGTAAAAAGAGAAATTTTCTTTTCAACTTGTGGACCTGTTATGTACTTGCAAAAATTTTTATTTTCTAACGTGGAAGCTTAAAGTTTTCCCTACAAAATCGTTTTTTTATATAAGATTTTTTTGTGTTATCAAACTATCATGGATTAAATAAAAGGAACATTTTAACTTAAATTATTCAATTTTAATTGTTCATTAACTGCATTAAAAATCATATCGCAATTCAAAAGACATAGTGTTAAAGCTGAAACTTTGCTTTATCGAATAGTGTAACTGCTAAATTTTTTAAAAAATATTTTTAAAAAATATGTAAACATGATAAATAAAGTGCTTCAAACTTTTATTCTTCTAATCATAGAACTTTAGTTCCAACTCAATATTATTGTTCATGACACTAAAAATTTTCAAAAATTTTCATTCTTGAGAATGTAAAAATGTAACGTTCGAAGAAATACCAAAAAGACAATTATAATTTTCTACAATATATAAAAAACGATATCTTCTTTAGAGAAATACAAAGCAGAAATTCGGAATTCTTCGCACGCTGGAATATTAATTAGTTTCTGCTTTGCAATTTATGACTTTAATATCTACATTTTCATAATAGTTTTTATTCAATTAAAAAGTCGTTTGCGTTAAGTAATTTATAATGTCGTCAATTTCTAAAACGATTCACTTTAATATTTCACTGCCTAATTTTCTCCCTCAAATTTTCCATTAATAAAAAGTGACATCTCAACATCGGAAATGGGGCAGGAACGCATTATATCAATTGACAAATTAATTTTGCAGGAAACTACGACGCCGGAAAATGCGGAAAATGGAGCAATGGTAGATGATGCGAGAAGCTTCTTGGAGCGGAAAAGTACCGAGAAGGAGGCAGCGCGAAATAAGCAAAACGAAGGCAGATTCGAGAGAATCGTAAAGGAGACATCTAACATTCTCGGCAAGGCATGCAGCGTTGTAAAGGGCAGCTTGGGTTTCGAGGCGAGGTCAGAAAGCTCCGATCTCGGTCTCGGTTCCGAATCCGGTAGCGATTCTCGCCGAAGATCGGTAGACGATGGTATCGAGGATGACCGGCCTTCAAGAAAAGTAGAAAATTCCAATAATTCCGCCACACTAAGAACAGACGATAGTAAAAAATTGCACACTAATCTCACCAGGTCTAGGAGTTGCGTGGATTCTATAGAGTGCCAGGATGACGGTCAGGAGTTCGATCACGTGCGCTACAAGATCGTAAAGTCGCATATGTTCAGCAAGAACATATTCAATACCGCTCGAGGCGACGTTACATACGAAGGATTGATGCAATATCTACGCGAATATTCGTTCCAAGAATTACTGATGGATAACAACGTCGTCATTATTGAGCCGGTTCGCGCCGAGACGATAGAGCGAAAATCATCACCGTTGACCAGAACAGAACCCAAGTGCAAGATCGCCGGTGCGATACAGAAGAAGACGGAGAACCACGAGAGAAATGGCGAACGATCTGAGAGTGACAGCACTGCTAAAAGTTCTAAGCAATCATCCATTAAAAAGCACTTCTTTTATCAACCTATACGAGTAAACCGTGAGCTGATTGACGAAGAGCTACCGGATCCGGATACCGTCAGAAACGTGAGACGCATGTTCGAGAACACTCTCGAAAAAAAGAAAATAAGCGATGCTGAATTCTCCAAAGATGACAAGACTAGAAGGAGCGTCAGCATGAAGGATTTGACTAGCATTGACAACAATCGATACGACGAAATATCCGACAAGACATGCGAAGAATCCAGGTAGCGTAATATTGAATGTCATCGACAACAAAACTTTTATTATTCATAATGCGGATGTGAGTGTTTTGACTATAAATATACCTTATAGACCAACTGTTTAAGTACGTTAGTTGAAGCGGATGAATTAAACGAGGTGACGGTACTCTAGATAAATCAACCTGATAACGTTATGTTTAATGAGATGGCAAATGGTGATGAAGTTTACGTTGGAACGTTTGTGTGTTAAATAGTTCTTATTCGCGATTAAGAGAATAGCGTTTCCTAAATCGAAATTTCATTACAGGCGAGAGTTCTAAATAAAAAAGTAAGTCATTTGATACATAAATTAAAATTTATGTATCAACTAATATATAGTTAAAGCTTTAAAATTATTCATTCATTCTTCAATCGTTCGTGAACAGCTGCTATAATCAATATATTATGTTCAGATCCAGATGTTCCAGCAGAGCGAAAGATCTCACAAGACTCTTCGAGACCAAGTCCGCGTCATCGACCATTTCTATAGCCAAGGAGGAAATCGGAAGCCCACGATGCGAGTCGAAAACGAAAATCCTCGCGCAAAGTTTCGAAGCTAGAAGCGGAAACACGTCACCAAGTGGCTCTAATTGTTCTAAGAACAAAGTCGATCGTTATCATCATCATCATCATCATCATCATCATCATCATCATCATCAAAACTGGGATTCCGGCAGCGTGAGTTCCGGCGTGTCCAGCGATTATCCTGACACTGATCCCGGGAGTGGTGCCCATTGTACATCGTCCGATGACGAAGATGCGAATTGCAACGATGATAATGCAGATGCGAGCGGTCCGGGGCATTACGTGTCTCAAGACGTACTGCGAAAGATCCGCGAATGCGGCACTTCTGTAACTTACTATGGCGGAAAAGTGGTTAATATGCACAATGGGCCATTAGTTTCGCCGTTGATCGGCAATGGCTTCAAGCAAATCGACGAATCGAACGATTATGTAAAGTTCAAATTGGTGAAGAGCAACTCTTGTGATAGTAGACTGGAGTTAACTGGTAGATTCGTCGAAGGACAATCGTTACGTCGCAATCGGGGTAGATGTGCCGATCTCAGACAATGTACTATCGCAGAAACACCCAGCATCGAGATCACATCGATCGATAATAGGCAAAAAGATGAGGTACAGAAGGACGAGGATATTGAGCAAATTAAACAGATGAAGAGGGAACCTCCGGTGGTGATTAGTCTGGAGCCAAAAAAAGAAGATTCCAAGGAATCGAGAAAGATCTTTAAAGCTGACTTTAAACTGGGTGATCTGGACGACTCGAGATCCAATTATCCGAGTAGATTTATGCCAAGCGCATTGACAAGATGGGAAGTGAATTCAAGCTGGAAAGTTGGTAATGATTTCGGGAAAATGGAATTCGAAGAGTTTGAGGTGCTCGAAGATAGTCTCAATGGAATCAGTGAGCAAAACAAATACACGCAAGCATCCTGAACGAAGAGTTTCTTGTATAATATTTATTTCTGTTATGTCATTGGAACGAAGGATAATAGGAGATATAATGTCGCTGTTATTTTTAATGCAAATCGCTATTATTTTTAATGAAATTGCATAAAGATATTTTTTGGTATCATTGAAATTTTCTTTTGTGAAAAAAAATAATCAGTTTTGGAAGGATAATTTTTAATCGCAATCAAATAAACATTGCTAGAAATAAAATAAAAAATTAAAAAAAATTTTCTAATGAATGTTTCTAACAGCAAATAATGAAAATCTTGCAAGAATATACATTGATATAGTCACAGTAATTTATTGGATACATAAGTACTATCATTCAATTAGTTTATTATTCCAGGTGGATAGTCCACAAGAGTCATATTAGAACAGGTAACAAATATTAATATTACTATACGTACAAATATTAATACGTACTAAAATATAATATATATAGTATGTACTATTGCATATAGTACACAAAGCACACATAAATGATCGATGTAATTTGTATTAAATGTGTAATAAATAATCATATGTAATAATCTTATTTATTGATATTTTTACTATTCTTCTTTCTTTTTCTCTTTCCAAAAAAATTATTAAATGTTCATTTATCATTGAAATTAAATAGAGATCTTTCGATTTTACTCTTATAACATAAATTTACACCAAAAAATGTTGTAATTATTCCAAACTTTTTATTTGCAATCTATATTCAAATCATCTCGCTGAGCCAAGAACAGGATATCAGATTATTAAAAAAACTACGTCGAATGTTACATATTTCGAAATGTAAGTCTCGAGTCAAATGTATTGACGGCAGACGACGCGATGTTATTTTCAACATTATGTATTCGTGGAAGTGTTGATTTATCGATTCTTTTTAAAATTTAACTACCATGGACTTCAAGGAATATCTTGGCAAGATAGGATCCATCAGTAATCAATCAGTGTAATTAGGAATGGCTTAATGTATTCATGATGACTTGCATTAAATAACATTATCGTAAGTTTTTCAAGCGTTAAACTGACAATACAATATTAGAATAATGTTTCGTTATTATTATGAATAAAAAAAACATTATTAACAAAAAATTCTCAAAATAATTTTTGTCATACGCGTTATAAATATATATAATTATTTAAGTACAACAATGTTCCAATTTATTTACTAAGACAACGGTATTATTGATTTATCTTGAAGTGTATGTAGCACAGTAGTAGGGTAAAGTCGCCTAATATGAAATACCTTTTTTTAAAGACTTATAATTTATTTAATTTGCAATCTTAATTCCTATTTTCGTGTCAATTTTATGGGAAATATATTCAAAATTTATCACTAAAAGTTAGCGACCGATAGTAGCTATACTTGTTGTATATGAAATTTTTGTATCGAAAGTGATTTTGCTCATTCAAATAAAGAATTAATATCAGATACAAGAGTATTTTCTTGTATGAAATGATATCTCATAACAGAAAACTAAGAAAAAAATAAAGGTAAACTTTTTATACACGCTTTTATTATATTACAAATAGAAACAAAGAATTTGAATGATTATACATAATAATTATATAATTTTTCGATGTGTATGTATGTGAGTATAAGTATGTATGTGAGTATAAGTCTTAACAATAGAATTATCATTTTTAATATTTCAATAGTATACTTTGACATATTGAATTTATGTTCTCATATTAGCTAGGAATATCCTAAGTATCTCATATTACGACTTTCATACCTTGCGGTTTCATGTGATCACCTAATCTTTACAGTTAAACAAATTATATCATGTGTTTTCCTATACGACCTTATTCTATCACTGCATGCAGACTTTATTATCAATTTATTATATAATAAAACAAGGTTTGAAGACTAACCTCAATAAAATTCGACAACATCCAATTTAAAGAATTTTTCACAACTACTACATGCATGATTTAATAATGAATTTTCTACTAAATATGTTTCACTCTATGAGTAACAAGTTCATAATAAAATCAATCACATGCGCTTATTAGTTTAACAAAAATCCCGCTATCTCATATTGGAAACCTATTCCATAATAGGCGAACTTATTCTAAATATAAGGATCATAAAAATTTCGGTGTGAATCAAGCGTCAAGCGCATACATAGATTGCATACATAAAGATCAACAGTGCTATAAAGCACATTGCGAACTTTATATGATATGACGGACACTGTAAACCGATCTTCGCATAGGTGTTCTCGTTGGACTTTGAGCAAAAAGTATCATGAAACTTCTCAGTATCTCCGTGTGAAAAAGCATGCTTTCTAGTATGTTTCAGGAAAAACTTCACGAATGCTTCGTTTATTCAATTTACGTGTCTCATTCCCTTTAATCTTTCGTTTGAAAATGTAAGTAGACGCGATGATTTAATGTTTTAGTCATGTATGTAATAAGAATTATTGTATATGTGATAAGATATATGTGTGATAAAAATTATTTGTTGTTATTATATTTTGTATCATATATTTATATAATCGATGCATCGTAATGTACTTAATGCATTTAAAAATATGCTAATAATATCAAGAGCTAATAATATCAAGAGAGATATAATGAATATTTTTACATTCTTGCAAGAACATTAAGATTGTATATTGTATAACTAATTACAATTCTAATATCGAAAAAATTATAACAAAGATATACTGAACAACTAGAGCAAATAAAGTTATTTGAATTTCTATTAAAAAGTTCTTCAAGGAAATACATTCTTTACAGAATGACAAAAAAAGTTTGTGTAACAAAGTTTTGTGTGTTTATCAAATCGCTACTCAGGTGACAAGATATGTGATGTTATGATCGTCATTTTACATAAAAATGGCATATTAAAAACATCATTTTGATCAAAATAATCAGTTTGCTAAATAGTAATATATAATCTAAATAGTAATGTATATATATATATATATATATATATATATATATATATATAAAATAGAGTATTAGTTATGTTTTATTAATTATAATAAATCAAAAAGACTATATCAAAAAATTTTCATCGAATGAAGATCTCTCTATTTGCTGTCTGGAAGAATTTATTCCTAGAAAGATACGTGATCATGATGTGTTCCTGATACAAGATATATAACTAACAGTGTAGAATTTGTTTTAAATGTACGTTATTATACAATAACAATTTGATAAATACAAAATTTAGTAGCTAAGACTTTTCTGTCATCCTGTAAGTCTATCGAATATTAGGATAGAGATCCTGTAAACTTTGATGCTTTTAAGTTACATTAATCCTGCCATGAAATAAAATCAAAAGAAATAATTTTACAAGCGTTATATGAGCAATACAATATATTTGTTGGCAGTTTTAATAAATGGGATAAGTAGATAACTCACCGATGCTTTCGGTCTTCACTTTTTCCGCTGACGTAACCCTTGCAGTTTTCTTCACTTCTCTTTCTGTAGCTTTAGGCTCTTTTAATTGCTTCATCAGAAGTGGATTTAACTTTGGCGAATAGGAATTGGCCGACAGGGAGACGCTCCTCTGAGAGATGTGGCACCATCGTCTGCATGTTTCCTGAAACGCGCCACAGCAATTTCCGTTATTACTCACGCGATATTTTCATGCAAACAAGTATATGAATCTGGAAATTTGATTAGCATATTATCAGAGTTCAACAAAGTTAAATATGTATGGATTGAACGCAGATTTTCAATTGAGCGTGCAATCATCGAAGTTTGTCGATTCAGTCTCTTCATGGCTTATCTGTAGTTCATCGATTATCCGATAAATTATAACACAATAATTTATAGACAAAGCGCTTCATTAAATCAAGATTCATAGTTTTGCTTTAATTCGCTCAAAATTAATTATCTTCGGGAGAATGAACGCATGTAATCACAAGAGATTAGGTTATTATATTCTTAATATCATATTTACATATTATTATTAACAAGCTATATTATTATAGCGGAACATATATATAATATACCGAAAACTTTATCATTTTTGTAATTTTCTGTTAGCTTATTTTCTGAGAAAAGTTTTCAAAAAATGTTTTGTTCAACTTATTATTATGACTACATTATTATGATTATGTTATGCTATTGTTTTATTTTTCAAGTATAAATACTCGAAAATATGTTAGTGAAGAAACCTCTGCTTGAAAAGCATGCATAATATTCACTTCAGAGCATGGAAATGCAATATTGATGGAAATCCTGTCAAAAATATAGAACGCTTGATACAGTCAGAGTTTAACAGCAAAAATGTAATCATGGTACATACGTGAGAGATTACGGTTTCGTATCATAGATATTATAACAATAATTCGGAACAAAAATACTTCGTGTAACATAATTGTTATTTTTCTATTGCACAAATTTTTAATTTGATTTAATATATATATATATATATATATATATATATATATATATATTTTATATATATAATATATATATATATTTTATATAATAATAAGTAGCTTATGTTATACGAAATATAATATTACTGATTATCGAATTAAATAAAATAAAATAAAACGGTACAGATTTCTATTCTCAGGAGAGCGTATTCCTTATTTCAATGACGCTTTATTGATTCTCCAAAAGAAAAAGAATCGTTATTTTTAAGCAAAGACGAGAAAAGTCAATTGAGATAAATGGATAGAGAGAACAGAAAAAAAAGAAGGAAAAAAATAGAAAGAGAAAGAAAGAGATAGAAAGAAAAATAATATGTAAAAATAAAAATACAATACATTGTAGGATGCAGTGCATTTTCCTTCTAAACTGTATTGTAGACTAGAAAACTGTCTTTAGAGTTCATCATTAATTCTGTAAAGTTCCATAGCGAGTAAAGATCTAAGAGATAATAATAATGTATTTTATAAAGTAATAAGAGATAATAATAATATATTTTATAAAGTAACAAGAGGTAATAATGGATTTTATAAACTAACAAGAGATAATAATAATGTATTTTATAAAGTAATACGATTTTCGAATAATTAAAAAAAAATGATTAAATGAATATAAAAAAATAAAAAAATATACTCAATTACAACACAGTTATACTTTATATCCAATTTATATCCCAATTATTATAATAGTTAATTAATTATTGTATAATCCTGCTATTTTTCAATGACTAATTTTTTATTATTTTTCGTAAAAAGAGCAAATTCTTAGAAATTACATTACTTCCTAATCAGTTATAAATTGAAAGAGGATATTACTTTGGAAGAAATATTCATTTTCACACATATATTTGTTTACAGTCACTAGCAATTTTTTCAATAATATACTGAATTAAGTACTATAATGTCAATATGTACATGTAAATAAAATTATAGCTGGACATATTGAGCAATTTTCTGCGGATATGCTTCGCCAAGCAATATTACTTCTGTTTCACACACGGATCGTAACTGTAAATATACATTTGACATGCGTCGAATTGAAGACATTGGTGCAGACAAATTTCTTCTTACAAATGACCAAGGATCATCTGAATGTAAAAATTTAAAAAATCATATCCATTAATATCTCTTTCTTTGAAAGTGTTCAACTCTTTTCATATCGGTTTCTTGTTATCTCCGCTCTAGTGGCCTAGTTTCTTCCTGCATCTCCTCTTATTTCCGATGCGTTTACCCCGCCATAGTCTCAGCAAAGCGTCACCATCGATTTCACTGCGGCATCCGCGGAAACTGTGTTTGCACCTTGCTATAAAAAGACTGACTTTGAAATTTCTAGCAAGTTGCGTGCGATTGCCTGTAAAATGCAGATGCACCTATTGTATACAGACGCTTCGTTCTATATCGACGATATTTATTATTGTACAGTCCATCGTATATCAATTGCAGATGTACTTATGTACAATCGAATGATATAAATTTATTAACAGAATGTCTTTAAGTAGAAGAACATATATAGAATGTCTATAATGTGAATTAAAAATTTATGCTGATATACACTCTAGCGTGGTATATTACTGAAGTTAATGTAAATCGTATCGAGAGACATCATTAATTATCTAACAATTAAGAGCTAAAATATTTTTTCCAATAATTCCCACAGAGAGAGAGAGAGAGAGAGAGAGAGAG
>Ga0157364_1001657_pt1 | contig 19362 bp, 9 predicted proteins | sample AttsexASBM2_FD_111476 | JGI IMG/M metagenome (GOLD analysis project Ga0157364, IMG submission 111476) | Fungus gardens microbial communities from leaf cutter ant in Ribeirão Preto, State of São Paulo, Brazil - Atta sexdens ASBM2 | ecosystem: Host-associated > Fungi > Mycelium > Unclassified ...
AATTCAGCTAATTCTTTGCTACAATAAAAATTGCTAATATAATAAGTTTTTTCATTACAGCAGTAAAATTACGTCATCTTAACTAGAATGTTTTGTTAAAAATTTTGATTTAATTCTGTATTGGATTGATTTTAGAAAGTATGCTATATTAACAAATTTGCTATGTTATTACAATAAATATGATTACCTATAATCGTTAATTTTATAACTGTACAACTTTGCTACTGTAACATAGAAAATTGGCTGTTCGTATGTTGCAGCTGTAGATTTATTGAATCAGTGAAGTTTCCAATTGTTTCAACAAATTTTTTTTTCCATTAAGAAAAAGAGGATAGAATTAAAAAATTTTTCGATTTAATTTCTGAAGCGCCATTTTGTTACTCAATGCGGTCTCTTCGAAATAATCTTCACCCACGTGAGGTCAATCAATTTGATTCTCTTGTCTTCACGGACACAACGTCGAGTACCGTTCTCCGGTTCGCCGCGTTATCATTATCGCGAACGCGATAATCTGCGCCACGCGCGGTCGAGGCCTCTCTGGTCGTAGTTTCTCCGCGATTATCCTACCGAAAAATCTCTCGCGCTCTTTCTCCTCACCCCGTGCACACGCCAGCCGGGGCCGGTCGTCGTCGACTTCCTGTGCCCGCCGGTGGACAATGACCAGCACTTGCCGCAATGGCAGAGAGCGGCGGGGCAGACGCGCTCCTAATATCTATTCGGCCGATCTAGTTCGCGGAAGCCGCCGTTATTGTGGCACGAGCGTGTGCGTGTGTGCCCATCGCATACAATCGCGGCCTGTACAGGGTGTACCAGGAAACGATCATCACGCGATTTTAGCATTTCGCAATTTGCGCACAGAGGCTTCAGACGCGGCGCGGCGTGGCGCGGCGTCTTTGGACGCGTTATCGCCATTAATTCGCAAAGGTTCCGGGAGGAAGAGAAAAGAGAATAGAAAAAGAAGCGAAATTACGAGCTTCTTAGCTTGTTCGCTATACGAATTTATACACCTCGTATGAATTGGCGTCAGGTACACGTACGCACGTACGCGTATCGACGGGGACTCGCGGCGTGTCGTGTGCGTGCGTCGGCGGAACGAAGAGGCCCCAGTGTGGCGTGGCGTCGGAGAGAACGATGAGGAGGTGGAGAAGGACGAGAGAGAGAGGAAGAATCGGAGGAAGGGGGAAGAGGGAGAAACACCTCCGGAGAGGCTCTCTGGAAGGAGGATATGATGGCTCGTGGCGTTATGCTCCGCGAGCTGTTATGCTCCTCGGGCACCACCGGACCATAAGCGAGGCTACTTCGCTCCGGCGCAACAGCCGCCACGTTTCTCGTTATATCAACGCATCGGCGTCGGCCAAATAAAGTTTGCGCGCGCGAACCTTTTTATCGCACGTACACCTTTTTGCGATGGCGAGAAACGCGCGTGAGATGAGAAATTTCTTTTATCGAACGCGATTAGATCGCGATTCGTAACCGAAATACTACTTTTCTAATTCTATTTAAAGACTATTTAATTCTTTTTAATTGGAAGAAATAATTTTGCGTGATATTACTAAGGTTCAATCTGGCCTTCGCAGAAAGTTAAGCATGTATATTCTTGCGGCATAGGTTTATACGAATAATCATAAGTACATATAGCGTTTGCGGACGACGCACGATGTTGCAATCGCAGGAAAAAGAATCGTATGCTCTTCCTATTGTTAGGCATGCAATCACGAATATGTCGTTATCGTATACATACGTGGCGCAATATTCGCGTATACTGCGAACGTGACGTTCATCCGATTTCTTGACACCGCCTTCACCGGATGCAGACGCCAATGCATCTAGGCACGAGCCACTCGAGGCTGTGTACGCCGTACTGAGTGATTGCCGATAAATCATGTTTTTTTTCTATAATTTTATAATATACTACCGTCATGTAGTCCTGATGGATTCCACGTATATTATGGAAAATGCGTGTGTGTAATAGTGATCGTTGTATTTTCCATCCCGAACGTTTTTAACCTTTTGACGAATGATTCCACTTTAACGATGAATTAATGCAAATTTATTATTTCATCGTATCTCTATAATATTATTAAATGTTTCAGTATTTAAATTATATATATATCAGTATTTCGCATTATATAGTTGCATTATGTAGTTTGCATTATATAGTATTTTGCATTACATTATCGTTTCACGCGCGCGCGTTATTAAACATACATATATATATACCAAAGTAGTTTAATAAGTCAACTTTTTAACTTTTTTTACTAAAGTTTGACTCATGTTTCAACATAGTTCCTTTTAAAAAGTTACTGACTTATTAAACTGTCCGCACACACATATATAGATATATAATATATAAAATATAATATATATATATATATTGTACATAATATATAACATAAATACATTAAATATAATATATAATATATAATATATATTGATCGATGTTCTAAATAATCTTTTATCATTTCTTTATCATCAATTTGTGACAGAAAGTTAAAAAATGAACGACTGTGATATGTCGGTTTTCCTCTCGCGGTTACTTTCGGGTCCGTTTTCTCGTCTTTCTCGAGAAACCACGGAGCGTGTGCGTCTTGCCGCCGTCACGCTAGGCGTAATTCCCGACAGAGTCGGACGCCAATGGATCTAGGCACGAGCCACGAGTCTGCGTTGAATATGCCTCGCAGTCTCTGACCCGCAGTTCCTCTCGGGGCTACAGTCTTCCGAGGAGAAAGAAGGGGAGGAAGAATATAACGAGTGCCTCGGTGGAGGCAGCGGAGGCAACAGAAGAAGGGGGCGGTGTGGCAAGCGAAGGGGGTAGTGGCGAAGGGGGGCAAGTTAGCGTTCAGCATGCGTAAGGAGCTGCAAGGCACATTATGTCTGGAGGCCCCTGCGAGGTTGGGCTAAAACGAACGAATAAGAAAGTAGTTAAAGTCTCGTGTGGCGAGGGTGGTAGTGGTGCTACCGAAGGTAGAAGAGGACAAGGGGAAAGGAGATGGGAGAGGAAGACAGGGGGTCCGCCTGCCACGCGCTACCTCCTCTTTCTCCTTCGCCTTCATTTCCTTCTCCTTCTTCGTTTCTCCCTTCTCCCCCTTTTGCTTATCTACCTCCCTCAACCACCTCCTTCCGCCTCCTTAACTCCTCCCTCACTCTTCTTCCATCCACTTCGGGCGATCATCTTCCGTGCCGCAATATGTAACAACGACTCGTCACACTCTGCTTGTCGGCGCACAAGATAATTGCCCTCATTATAGTTATTTAAAAAGCGCACCGCGTGCGCGAACGCGCGCCACCGCCGTCGCCTCCAACGCGATCGAGCCGCCGATATAAAGACGCTGCCGAGCGCGAATTCATCATGAGGGATGCTAACGTAGGAAAAAAGAGACAGAGATACAGAAAGAGAAAAGAAATATAAGCAGTCGCACGACCGCGCGCACTTCGTGAGGTAGCTGTTAATTTCCGTCCCCAGGGGCAGCTTGTTCCGCTTCAGGAGATTCGCACCGGCTAACATTACGAGCTGGACCGGGAGGACACGCGAAATTTAAGAATACGGAAACTGATTTAGGATAATGCTCAATCCGTTACATTTATCATTTTTCAAGATCTCAACGAAGAGGTACTGCATAAAGGAAAGACTTTGAACATTTTTAGTTTGATAACTTTCAATGAATCTGCAATTTCGTATAAAAAAGAAAAACTATTTCCTTAAGATTTATAAAATATAAGATTCTATATTCACAAATGGTGAGCTGACAAAGCACAATCTATTTCTAATATTAGCAGCTTGTTTCGCTTCAGGAGACTAGTACTACATAACGAATTGGATCGGAAGGATACGTGAAACTTAAGAATACGGAAATTGATTTAGGATAACGCTAATCCGTTACATTTATCATTTTTTAAGATCTCAGCGAAGAGATACTACACAAAGGAAAGAATGTTCACATTTTTACGTTCAATAACTTTCATTGAATCTGCAATTTTGCATAAAATAAAGAAGAAAAAGATATTTCCTTAAGATATATCAAATAAGACTTTGTATACGCAAATGGTGAGTTGGCAAAACAATCTGTTTCTAATATTAGCCTGTTCCGCTTCAGGAGACCAACTACGTAACGAGTTGGACCGGGTGAATACGTCAAACTTAAGAATACTGATTTAGGATAATACTTAATCCTTTACATTTACTGTTTTTCAGCGAAGAGGTATTATATAAAGGAAAGAATGTTCACATTTTTTTCATTTGATAATTTTCATTGCTGCAATTTTGCATAAAATGAAGAAGAAAAAGATATTTCCATAGGATGAATCAAATAAGTCTCTGCGCACGCAAATAATGAGCTAACAAAACGCCATTTATTTCTAATATTAATAGCTTGTTTCGCTTCAGAAGACTCATACTAACTACATAACTGGATCGGGAAAACACGCGAAAGTTAAAAATATGGAAATAGATTTCGGATAACGCTCAATCCGTTACATTTACCATTTTTCAAGATTTTAGCGAAGAGATAAAGCAAAGAATTTGAATATTTTTACGTTTTCCATAATTTTCAATAAATTTGCAATTTCACATAAAATAAAAGAAGAAGGAGCTATTTCCTCTTAAGATATATCTCTTAAATATATACACACAAATGGTGAGCTGGCGAAACGCTATCTATTTCTAAGTGTTATTATTGAGTGCAGTACATTACAAGCCACGGCGACGTCATTATTTTTTAACGAAGAGCCAAAGGAGATAGGCATGTTCTTGATTTTCTGGTCTGGTTGAGATTATGATGTTGCAACATGTAGCGAATGATGCTATTTCAAACACAAAGTGCTGGAATGTGCGTTTATTAGCGGTCGCGGACTTTAATGCGGCGGCGGAGGCGAATTATCGGGCGTGCTGTATTTGTATAGCGGGTACCGTTTTAAGTAACGGTAAACATCCAAGAAAACGTCGGGGTGGGCGATAATTAAGGCACCGACCATCGTTAAGCTGACCGTTTTCTCGAATACCAATTTAATCCTGAAATGACATTCAAAAAAAAAAGATAAATTTCAAATTACAAAAATTGAAAGATGAGAAAGAGAGAAATATTACAGGTCTCGCAATAATAATAATAATACAAAATTCATCTATCTTTTCGCGTACATTTTACACTTTATAACGTTTTCCCCTTGGCTGCATTAGAATGCGTGTTAAAGCTGTCGAACACAAACTGATGAAAAGATGTTTGTTTAATAAAAATTAAAATATAAAAACAGATTAGGTTAAAGCGTAAATTTCTCAATATTATTGTTACATTTTTTATTTTTATGTCTTAACTTTTTACACTTAGAATTGTTAAATTGACTCTTATATGTTCTTTATAAAATCTTTGTATTGTTTTTAAAATTAAAAGTTCTATATTTTTTGTCATAACATTTCATTGTATTGTTAAGTAAAATATGTATTTTATAATTCGAAATATTCACCTTTCACTTTTATACTCAGATATTAAATAAGTGTACAATAGCTTTAACATGCACTCAGTGAGCAATAGCGCAGCCAAGGAAAAACGCTATTAGATTCGACGTATTATCGGTTTATATCGGTAACTTTCGTGTCACAATGCGAAACGTATATTCGATGATAAATGACGGTGTCGAATTAAAGCGAGAAATCTGATTATTTTTGGTAGCCGATAAAAATCGATGCGTATATGCCTATACCGGTTCTGTGCTTTCTAAATACGTTTGCCGCTCATCGAACACTAGATTTACGTTTAATATCAGAACGACGATGGGAGAATCATATTCATCGCGACCGCGTATGTGCGATTCTTGGCGCAACGAACGCGCCGGAAACTGACAGTCAGAAACGGTAACTTGCACATCGAGATTCTGCGTTTTTGCCAAGATTTTAATCGTCGACTATCCTGCACGCTTAGTGCATAATTTTTGTTATTATCGCGCGCAAACTCTCTCCTGCAGTAGCGCTTAACAATTGTTTTTTTGATCAAATCGTGTTATTACTACCGGAATATCAAATCGTCCATGATATTACTGAATAAGCTCATTTTACAATTATACGAGCGTAATTGTAAGTGATTGTAGTTGTATAAGAATTGATCAGTTATCTGTCAAATATGAGAAGAATATTCGATTGTGGTTGATCAATTTCTTCCAGTGTATTAAAGCTCTAGATATATATCAAAATAACGCAAGCCTTTTTTATCTAAGTCGAAATGCCGACAATTTAACAAGAGTCAATTTAACAATTCTAAGTGTAAAAAGTTAAGACAAAAATAAAATGTAATGTCAACACTGAAAGAAAAGATTGGTTGCTGCAATAATTTAGATAGTAAAATGTGGGATAGCATTTTTGATCGGCTACAGTTTTTGTAGCAGCAAATTTTTAGTTGCGTTAGCCTATCGAAATCATATACTGATATTGCAGATAATCTAAATTGTTGCAACAATCAATCTTTTCTTTCAGTGTACTAAAGCCCTAGATATATACCAAAATAACGCATTTTTATCCAAGCTGAAATGCCGACAACTTTTCTATTGGCTATTTCGACCATTTTAGACTTAATGGTCTGTAATGTCCAATAAGCACTTCGTATTATTGGTACATATGGTTAGTAAGTCGAAAATGGACTTTTGCACTACTTTGAGCAGAGCTTTAATTCTTACAACTGTAATCACTTAACTACGCTTACGCAATTCTAAAATGAACTTTATCTAACTTATTCAACGCAGTTACTTTAATCTTGTTGCACGTGATTCGAAATTGTATCAAAGTTATATTTTTAATCTTGCAAAAAGAGCGCGCGACAAAAACTCCTGCGAGTAGTCATGAACAAAAAATTATGCCGCAAGCATCTCGTATTTGTATTCAGCAGGATCGTGAGGACGCGATGCCGTCCGATAAACGTTCCGCAAGATACAAAGCGGCATTACCTGAGATATAAACGAGGAAGCCGCGTGCGCGAAATATATCTGCGCGGAGACCATTTGTTGATGATTTGAAACCGCTTTTAACCACAGACCTCTTTGACCAGGTCTTATCAACGTGGGAATTTTTCTATCCCCCTCATATATATATATATATATATATATATATATATATATATATATATATATATATATATATATATATATAAATATAAATATATTTTTACATGATGTATATAAATGTATATTCTTTATGGAACAATTTACGCGTATGTGAATTTATTATTAGTATAAAATGATTTTTATTTCTTAGTAAACAATATTCATTTAAAATTAAAAAGTAAAATTGAAAAGCTGTGTGTATTAGAATTGAAATTATACGTATTTTTATATCGATGTAATGAGACAGTAATTTAAAAAATTTCTGAATTATGTTTCAATCTCTCTTTTTGTCATCATGCATCGTATTTGCTTCAATACGAATTTATATTAATAGTATAAAATGATTTTTCTTAGTAAACAATATTTATTTAAAATTAACAAAATTGAAAAGCTGAGTTTAGAATTATATATATTTATATATCAGTATTATATACACAATTTATTGCATTTTGATCCCTCCTTTTTTTAATCGTTATTTATTCGTTCAATACGATACAACGGTAAATCGGCCTGTTGAGTGACTTCTGTTAATGTTTGTATTATTTAACTCTAGGAATTCACATGTCCAGGCGGAATCCCTAAAGCGCGTGCATTTACATATACTTAAACCGTGCGCGACCGCATACGGGCTACATCTTGGAATCATCCGCGGGGATTCCACGTGTTGCAATGCCGTAGAGATACGAAGTTATAGGTACCGTACGACGCAACTGCGGGGCACGCAGGTGGTAGATTTTCCGATCGGTCCCCGCGTGTACGCTTGGCCACGATTTGTTCGTCGCCATCGTCGTCGTCGGGGACTTTTCACGGACGAAGGGGCCGCGGGGCCCAGTTCGTCGATTGTTCACGACGCAGCACGCGCAGCAATGAAAGCTTGACGGCACGAGTAAAAAGCCTGTGAGGTAGACATAAATAAATAGATAGTGGGTGTGGTTGGTAAGGCCGCACACATGGCGTCGTGACCCGTCGTCTCCGTTCGTGAGCTCGAGGCCAGCTCGAGTTATGCCCCGCGGAATGTTGCTCCCGCCGCGCGCAAGCAAGCAAGCAAGCAAACTCTTTCGGTATCGTGGTTAAACGCAGTTCCACGTGCACTTGTCTTCTGTCCCCCTGGAATTATATTTCTCCTCGTTTCGATTCCGTGCTCATTGACATTACGCGTTTGTGTTGAAAAATCCATAGGAAACGTATGATTTTTATTCGACGATGGATGAAAAGCGAAGAAGATGGATATGGCATAAAAGATTCCATGCGCGATGATGTATAAATAAATAAAAACGCTCGCAAATTATATTGTTACGCAATTACAAGAGATTCTCGTTCAAAGAACGAGCTCTTTCGGACGTTTACGAACCGTAACGGGGTCAGATTGGGGTTCCGTATAGCGTGCGACGATCGAGGGTTGATCCGGAAATTCAGGAATCTACAAGCGTGTATGTCGTGTAACGTCGTTCATGACTTAGCACGGTGCTTGGCTTTGGCGGTTGAGGCTGCCGATATACAATGCCGCATTGTTTCGTCGTTGCAGCTATCTTAGTCGGTAGCACGCAGAATGACGTCGAGCCAATGTTTATTATCTTCCTTCGCGTAACAAAACAAAATGTTCTGGCGTTATATTATCCGTGCTTCTTGTAAGTTCGTGCTCGAATCAATCTCCTATATAAAATCTAGCACTGTTGTAGTTTTAGACGACGCGACGCACGAAACAACGTGAGGATATAGCGAACTTCGAGTATGTGTAACTCGTAGGCAATAGATATTTTAGAACAGATAAACAGATATAAAATATCTCACTGCGTTGCTAGTAGAGATAACTCTAAAAACTATCGGTGTGGATTTAACTCCATGCGACATCTAATTATTATGTTGATGTTAATGTTAACACCAACATGATGTGGAAAATTAAAGCTCTTGATGTTTATATTAACACCATTATTAAAACCACATCATAAGTTTTAAATTCACACGATGATGATGTTGATATAAATATTTGGACTAGGAGTTTTAAATCCGTATCATATTGATATTAATATTAACTCTTTGCCATTTGGAATCAATTTGACTCCAAAAAATTTTGAAGCTTTATATCTCTATAATTAGTATATCTTTGATTTAGTATTTTAATAATTTTTTTGTACAATAATTTTTTAGAATAAATACATTTTTTAGAATGTGGACTATTGCATTACCTTTTTCTAAAAGTATCATATCTGTATATAGCTATGAACGTTTATAAAAAAAATTAAAAATGAAAAAGTTATGATTTTTTGAGTAAAAAATTCATACTTTTGGGATTTTTAAAAAAATATGTTAAAATTAAAATCTTTATAAAGCTGTTGATATTTCTATATTCTACAATAATGTTTGAAGTATTACGTTCAATAATTTTTTTTACTAAAGAACGAAAACTGTGAATACGACAACCGATTAAACGCACTTTGAGATCATTTTGATCTCGGTGTGATCATTACGGAACTTTCAAGAGGTATGAAAGGTTAATAGCATGTTGATATTAACATTGACACCAACATACAGTGAGAATTATAGTCACTGCATTATAGTCACCGCATTATAGACACATGTTAAATCTACACTGATATTTTACAGAATGTGCTAGACAATCATCAAAGAATATATTGAAAATATAACGAGAGAAGATGTCTGAAATAAAGAAAGAGCTGGAAAGAAATGATCTAAATGTCACATCGAATAAGAGAGTGCAAATACAAAGTGAAATATCGAGGCTGGCGCGATTAAACGTTTCACGCATATTTTCCTTTGCGTCCTACATGCGAATCGAAAGAGGTCATCCATCCACCTCTCGTACGAGCCAGGTTTCCACTTTCATGGATGGCCGCCGACCAGCTCGCACGCCCGCGCGTGCGTCACGATTTTATTTTCGTCGCTAGCAACGCGACTCGCGTATTTCGCGAACAATTATTACGTATATCCTTTGAATGGAAAGTTTCCTTTCTCCCGAAAGCGGCAGACGAGGCGAGGAATCACCGCGATAGATTCGCAGATAGAGTTTCGTTGGGCCAATAGTGAAAGCCGCGATCTCTGATCAGCCTTGGCATGATTAGATGCGAATCGAATTCTGTGTCTTATTGCGATGCGCGAATCTTCTCCTTTTCGCGCATCGCGACAAGGAAGAAAGGAAAAAAAAGAGGGATTGAGAGGAAGTCGCGAGAATCGCGTATCGGCGGGAGAGCTGCACAGAGAAATAGCTTTCTTATTTCCATGAAAATTGCGTTCGGCGATTTCGACGACAATGCCATTCCGGTGTTTTAAATGCAAATCTACAAAAGGAAAAACCGTAAAGGCATTATAATTTATATTACTACATGTGGCAGCGGCGCTTCCGGCGAAAGAGCATAGGCGCAGTTCCGGTCAGCCCCACGGGTTGGAGAGATCCTACATCGCCAGATTATGAGCCCACCGCCGCTTTTACAATGGATCGTCCGCCTCTGAGTCGTACGTCAGCAAGAATAATTCTGCGTTACTGCCGCTCGCGCTCGTCTTGCCAGCAAAATAATACAAACGATCGCCGAAGGGCGCGCGGCCTCACGGTATAAATTAAAAATTATTTCTTTTTTCTATTGTCTACGGAATAAATAATTTTCTCGAATTTATAAATATTATCGATGCTTATTACCTAATCTTAATATAATATAATTATCATAAGTCATACGTGCTTAAAAGCAAAAGGATAGACGGTGTGCACTTTGCATGATTAACTCATAATTATATTTATCTATGATACATTGATTTTTTATGATACATTTGTGACAGACAGTTGTACGTGTATAAATATGCCAGGTTACAATAGATAGCGAAAGAAAATAGATGTTTTTAGACTATGCTAAGAATTGACCATTTTTGATGAATTCCACGATCGCCTGGACGGTGTTTTGGAAGCGTATAAAATTCTCTCGACCATCCTCAGGAGATTTGGATTTGTAAATAGCGTTTGTATACGCCGAAGTCAATTCGGATACCAATTTCTGTGCCTTTTTAGCGGCTGCATCGATCGATCCTGTGGGCGTCTTAATTTCTTCCGCGGTCCTCACGATTTCCAGCTTAATGAGTTCGACTAGCTTCGTGTCATCCTTCGCGTTCGAGTCCCCGCTCGAGATCTTCTGCAGAATGTCTCCGATGACAGCCGTGTTCTCATCTTGTGATCAAATAAGATAAAGAGGTTTGAGTTAATCAAGAATTAAAATCTGATTGCATGTAAATCTAGTAATAAGTATTTCTTAATAAGTTAATTTTACTCGGTTCGATTATATATCTTTCACCTGTGGATCGTGTGGGTGTTTCCCTAATTATCCTCTGGGACTGAGAGGCAGTGCTCGCCAGCAAGACAATCGCAACGACTGCTAACTTGGTCATCTTCGGAAATCGTATCGAGTAACAAACTGTCAATCGATTGTCTAGACGCGCTCTCTCTCTTTTTATATAAACGCGCTTACTCGCGAGTACATCGAGTAGGGATGACATTATGTAAAATGTAATTTGCCGTTCGTCGTGTACGCGGTCGTTGACCATTATAAATGATCCTAATGAGTGTCATTAAAAAAAAAAAAAGACGCGCGTGAGAGAAAGTGGAGCGCCGCAAACGGCACGTTTCAAGAAAGTATGCTTTGTTTTGATTTCTACCCGTTGACAACCGGAAGAAATTAGCTCAAATAAGACAAGTGTAAAGCGAAGCATTTCTCTTAATTACCTGCGCGATTTTCATCTGATGAAATAAATATCTGTAATCGAAAGAGTGCTGGGCATGTATTATAAAATTATTCGGAATAATTCCGATCGGAATCCATTCTGAACAATTCCGTAATACATATCCTGATCTTTTAAAGAGAAGAATAAAACGTCTAAATTATGTTAATAAAGATTCGTATATATATTGTAAAAATAAAATGTTAACTTTAACTTATAGTCGTATAGTGGACTTTCTGAAGTTCTCAGAAAGTTTCTCTCTCTCCACTATACGACTATAAGTTAAAATTAACATTTTATTACATTTTTTACAGTATGCAGAATGTCTTAAAATTTGCTACTTAAAATATTATAGTAAGACAGTTCTCGAAAAATTAAGTAAAAAAGTTTGTAAATTTTTATCTTAAGCAGTAATTTTTGAGATAATAAGGGTTTAAATATGGCCAATTACAGTCTATATTTAGATAGTCACGTGTCTATGAGTTGCGCGTGCAGTAACATCTAGTGAGTGCTGATAAGTGCGCACTTCAAGCGTGTTCACCTATACTCACAGGAGACTATCTAAACATAGTCTATAATTGACATAATCTCTATTTAAACTCTTATATCTTAGAAACTATAAAAAAATGGAAGTTTACAAATAAGTTTTTTTACTTAATTTTTATGAAAACTTTTGTTATAGTATTTTGAGTCGCGAATGTTTAGATATTCTGTACATATAATTTTCATTTTATATTTTATATCTATTACATAACGCAAACTCTTCGAAATTATACACATGTCACGATCTTATGATCGGAAGAAACGAGGAGGCTTCAACCGGAAGCGATTGAATGTTCTTTGTCGGCGAATTACGGGTCGCGAAGCGAGTTTTTCTCAACTGAGCAGCAATTGTTGTAAAAGCGCTGCTGCAATTTTTCGTTGCAGTCGCTATGTACATCGCGTTACACGCAATTCGCCTCGACACGACGACGACGCGCTCAACAGGTCGGTCGTCCACAGCTACGGTCTCCCCCTCTTCGAAAAATGCAGGGGCAATACCGATACTGGCCGACAGTAAAAGTGCGTGAACACAGGGAGGGAGTGCATCCAGCCATGATTCCTCTTCACCGATTTTTACCCCCTTCCTGCCCCTTTCCGTACGCTCCGTTCTCTCTCTTGCCCCTGACGTTACCTTGACGCGTCGCGTCAAATTAAAGGCTGCCGAGTCGCTTTCCACCTGAGGAGCGATTCAAATCTTCTGTAACGATTCGCGACAGCGGTTCAGCGTCGCGAATGCTCGTCAGGTGTTCCCGAATAAAGACGAAAAAGAGCGAAAATAAAAATCGTCTGAAAGAATCGCAGTCGACGCGATGTCTAAGTGGATGTTCGCTACGGATGAAACGGCGTTGTTGCGCAGAAACTTGCAAGAAGCGTTCGTACCTTAATGCGGGATGAATGAAAATACGGGTGCTTGAGTAAGCTTAAATTACATTTCATTCATGCAGGAAAAGCAGATACGCGGGAGTCGTTCTTCCGGTTCGCGTTGCGCACGTATCGCAGGACGGTGGACTTGCACATAATGACGGCTGGACTATAATGTGTATTATCCCGACATCCTGTACGACGGCGACTTCTTATGCGTTTCTCTCTTGCGTCTGTGATACCGGCCCTTGCTGCGTTACGACAGCGATTACAATCGTAGAGGCGACCTTAATTTTTGTGTGAACGCTCGCTTTTCGCAGCGTTATGGCAACACTCTCGTCCATTCTGTTTCTTATTACCCATATACGCATCATAAGATGCTTACTATTGCTACATAAATGACTTTCCAAGTGATTTAATCTTCTGATTAAGAGCTAGGTATACCTAGTTGCGTAAGATTTCGCTGAAGAAACCTAATTTTTCATACAAAGAACCGTATAAAGAGAGATGTTCAAATGGAGACTCGAGGGCGAAATATCGATCGCACGTACCATCGATCACGATCTTATCTGTTGCACAGACATGGGATTCATATCGGCCAGCAATGGGATGACAAGGAAACACGACGGTCCATGTATATATGGTGTATCAGTACGTTCCTGTACCGCGATTCACGATTACAATGAGAGGCTTGAGACGTAGGGTGACGAAGAGAGTTCCAATTCTTCGAGGGGGAGGTGAGAAGAGAAAATCAGAACGGGCCGATCGACGGACAGTCTTTATTCTTATATCGGCACTGGACAACGATGGAAGCGACGTGGGCTTATTATGGGGCCATATCGCGTGGGGCACAATGATTAGTGCCGACACGCGGAGATCCTCTTCGGATCATCGAAGAACACCGGCCGCATCGTCGACCAGGCCTCGCTGAATGAGGTTCCAACGTGTTCATCTCGTGCTTGGGGGATTATGGCGAGCATGGGGCGCTGCCGAAAGATCGACAGGTCTGATTACGTCCACGGTGACTTTAAGCCGTTTTAAATGCTGCCATTCAATCCAGACAGGCAGCCTCCTGACCTCGCTGCTTGCGTTGCTCCGATTTAGCGTTTCTCGCCGGTTCCTTTCTTACATTTTGTCTCACACAATGCACGCTCTCTCCGTAGACGCGAAGACGGCTCGTACCCGGAAATCATCACTCGCGACGAATCGCAGCTTCGCAAAGTCATCCCATTGTAGAAATTAAAAGATCGATTATTTATTGTTCATAATTATGTCAATTGTATCAGGTTTTTCCTTTTTAACAGTTGCCTCTTTTTTAAATTTAGGCGATATCTTAGACACTTGAGACTAGAGTCAAATAGATCTCTGGTGAAAGATCGTCCGACTTAGAGAACGGGAAACCGAGATTCGGCACGGCCTGTGGGGGTTCCGCTTGATCAGACCGTGCGATTCTCACATGCAATCCCAGGGATCCGTGAAAAACAATTCCATGAAATTAATAAATCTATTCTCGGGAGGACCTCCTACGACGCGGGTGACTTTTTAGGGCATCAGATGATTCCGCGATACGTGGGTGATCCAATTAGGCGCGGCTGTCTTAAAAAAAAAGAAAGAAAAAAATCGTTGCGGTCACGAACGTTATCCATTTACGCGCAACAAGATAAATTAGCACGCTTTTTCGCATTAAATGAATTTCGCGACGGAACAAGATCCGGCTTTGGCAGCAACAACGCGACTGACAAAAATAGTAAACAAACTTAGGAACAGCAGGGCGCAAGCGAGGACGAGATTAAGAAGACCGCGTCTTCACCGAGACGGTGTGGCTTTACCACCCGTCGATCGATCTGTCGCCTGATTTCTCTTCGCAGCATCGAGTCACGGTGCTTTTTTGTCAATGTGTCGCGGCACACTGTGAACAAGCAGCAGTTTCCCAGATGTAGAAATCCTCGTCTTCCATTTCGTCGAGGGACTACAATGGCATGTCTGATAAAAAAATCACGACGCTTCGAAAAGGCAAAACATTTCGCGCTTGTTCACGCCGACAGCGATTCCGTGGAATAATCGCCGCGTAACGACGTGCTTTCCATCGATTGACATTAACTTTTTCTACGTCGCACTGCGGCAGATAGAGTGGATACGGCGATCTGCATTTTCTTCCGATATTCGCGTAATTAGGATGTTTTACTATTATTCGCAGTTTTGCAAACTTTCACCGCGATCTCGACGTAGCTTCAACAGCTTCTGAAGCGTTGAAGCCAGACACACTCATTGTCAGTGTCTAATACCTTGTAATGTACATATCACATGTAATCATTTTACGCATGAGGCATTCTATATTAAAATTACTATGTTCGCGTGCAGCTTTATCGTGCAGAATCTTCTTTCGACGAAATAACCGCATATAGACTCAAAGTACTCGATACAAAGCAGGTAATCATTAAAATATCTCGCATGACGTTCGGAGATGTAATCAGGGCGATCCGATGAAGTATGCACAAAGGTGCTCTCCGAAGAAATCTCAATGTGCCATTCGAAAAATCGACATTTTGCTCAGGGGCAGGTGTCGTCGTGTCGGCATGTCGGGTTAAGGAAGTTAGGTTAAAGGAGTGAGTAAAAGAAGTTACGTTAAGCACCGGCTTATCGTTCCCCGAAGGCCTCGTTATCATAGTTTAACGGCGGGGCGTTTCAATCGCCATGGGTTACGGTACACGCTAGCCGATAATTATATAAATGAATTAATAATCGATATAAACTGCTGAGCTGACAAAATACTTGGTGTAAATTAATTAATTAAAAATAGGGTTTATTTGGTAATTCTAAGCAAATATAATACATATTTTAATATCTCAACATGTTAATTTTTTTATATACGAGAAAATAGAATTTTATTTATTTTACAGTAATAAATGCGTTTTTATTGAGTGTTACATCAATATTACGAAACACTATCGGTTTTAACAACATTTAAGGGAACATTATTAGAAATAATAGATTATTCGCATTTTAAGGAATATCATAAAATAATATTAGCCTTTAAAAGGAAGTGAAAGAAAGAGGGAAAGGACTTGAAATTTGAAAGAGAAATTAGAAAAAATGAAGTCTATCGAACTTTCAGAAAGCAAAAGGAAAATTTGGAAAAGATGAGATCTGCTGAATTAGCAAACTTCTAGATCAGGCCTGTCCAATTTGAGTTTAGGAGCTAAAACGCAAGTCATTGATGCAAAAAATTCAATATGAGTAAGCTTTTAGGCACTGTAAAATGTTGATAAGCATCATTCAGATGTATATCAACGTTTTACAGTCTCCGGAATCTTATCCACATTGAATTTTTTTGCATCGATGGTTTTGCGTTTTGGCTCCAGAGCTCAAATTGACTGTTCTAAATAATCGATTCGAATTAGGCACTAATTTCTTCACCTCTAGATAACTTTATTCCAGATTATAATGGAGATATCTCCTGGATAAAGTTATCCGCAACTTATCTAAAAGCAAAGAAATTGGACATAAGTCCATCAAATAGTCAGAGAATTCGTAAGCATATATTAAAGAGTGCGATAAATAGGCATATATTAATGAGTGCGATCTTATTATTCTTAAAAAGATAGATAAAGGAAATTAAATTAGAGGTTTGAGGAAATTAAGCAATAAAAATAAAAAATGGAAATAAAATAATAAAAAGACATAGTTAAATGTATTGGTATAAAAGAAAAATGACACGGTACGATTTATTAAGTGATGTGTCAAGTGAAGAATAAGAAGTTATATCGCTTTCTCGTTCAGCAAGATCCAAATGAAAAGGTGTTTCAGTCCATTCGGATCAGTTCACTTCCTTAAAAACACCTGAAATATTTCGACTGATCTGAGGTTCAAGAAAACTGATCAATTCGAACGCGTCTTGACAGAGCTATCAAGATTTACATAAGTGTAAAGAATCGAAAATGATAAGACGTAGAGTTCTGGCTGATTACAGAATGTAATTATAACTGAACGCTCCACGTTCGCGAAAGATGTAGTTATATTCGCGAAGGAATTGTTTATATATCACATATGGTCGAATTAAGATTATTATTATCTATATATATATATATATTCTAGATTAGGTTTTAGTATTTGTGTTTTTGAGTTGTAGGTTCCTAAAACTAATTAATGACGCAAGAGATTTTCATCATCTACCATCTGTTGTGTGATAGATCCAGGCTGTGTACGTCCAGTCTTATAGCGAAACGAGAGGAAGTATTTCTGTTTAATGAACTTTTAATTCCCCCTATCGTCTTCGTATCTAGAAGAGATCTTTCTTATTCAATACTTAGTACGAATAGTTAATTTAGGTAATAGTTTTCGGTACTTCCTGCCGTGATAATTATTCAAAAAGTAAAGAGAGATCGTCATCTGGCTCGTTATTACTTCCTGTAGCATAAATCGAGGATCTACAGATGTTATTTTATAAAAACTATTTTTAGTGATGATGAAAATCGTCATTAAGCAAAAGAATCGTCGAGTCAGGAATGCAACAGCTTTAAATTCTGCATATAAAGTAATTTTAATAGGGTACATGTGAAATTTTACAGCAACAAATGTAATAACAATTTCATGAGAAAGAAAAAGAAAAAAAGAAAAATGTTCATAAGATTCTTGAAATTAATAGATAATTTAGTTTTATAACTTATAAGTTTCATTCTTGGACGTATCGCGCGACACAACGGTTTAGTATGACGGGAAACGTAGTGTTCGGTAACGAGCAAAAGGACAGTGTGGGAACGTGGGCTTATTCTGAAAACGATGTTGTACGCCGCAAAATGCGATAGTCTGCACGAGCATTGCGGCACATTGCGGTGTATATCATAGACAAAGCCTGGATTATTTTTCGCGCGGTGGCAAAGGAAGCGTGCCGGTATTGTTGCCGACCGCGAACAACAATAGTTTCGCCTCGCTCGCCTTCGTCCTCGTTCGTGTTACACTAGTTTGACTAGTCTTCTAGAAGAGTAACTTCTACCTGCACAAGGAAGGAACAACGCTCGTTTCTAGATCTACTTGAAATCTCGTAACTCGCATTAAAGGAACATCATAAACGTTAAATTATATAATTATACAACATAAATATTTCTTCGTTCAGTCTCTTGATATAGTTAATGTAACGGCATTTTCTAGTCACAAAATTTCTATGTGTCAATTAATAAATATACAGTGATCTATTGCCTTGCTAATATTTTTATTATTTATTTTATCGATAGATTTAGAGACGTATGCAATTACAGTTTACGCGAGTCATTAGAATATTTTTCGGAATAAATTGAACTCGATCGACGAATCATTTGCATACCGCGATCTAAATTAAATCGATTCAAATTATGTTAAATGGCGTTGGATTATATCGTTTACTGTAGAACGCATTAATTAGCAGCTATGAAAGCCATCGGAAATAAAATAATTACTTTACTACTATTATTAAATAGGAAACTTGTCTTTGGATGCGCAATACACAATCTGCGCAATATACATGTATATGTATGTATATATATATATATATATATATATATATATATAATTAATAAAAAATAAACGTCTCGATGATTAAAAATAATAATAAAAAACCGGGCAAGGAAGTAGACGCTGTCGACTGTGCACTATTTACAGAAATCTCTTTTCTTCTTGTTTAAATTTATTTAAAAGAAATAATTTATTAAAAGAAATAATACTAGTTAAGTGATAATTCTCCAAGCAATACATCATACGTTTCGGTTAAACTTCTATCATCAACAGTGAAAATTAAAAAGTTCGCAATACATATTTTAATTAATATTAATTAGTATTATATAATTATAATATTAATTAAAGTATATATTGTGAACTTTTTAATTTTCACTACTGATGATGGTAGAAGACTAGTAACGTACGATGTATGTATTGCTTGGAAGATTATATAACTAATATTGTTTTCTTTTAAATAAATTCATACAATTTTTAAGAAGAAAAGATCTCTTCTGTAAATAACAGCACATAGTCGGCAGCATCTATTCTTGTCCGGTTTTTTATTTTATAAATTATAACTATATATACAGTTGAAGAGTACGTTCATCTCATATATATATATATATATATATATATATATATATATATATATATATATATAATATATATAAAAATATATAAAAAATA
>Ga0157364_1001658_pt1 | contig 19360 bp, 14 predicted proteins | sample AttsexASBM2_FD_111476 | JGI IMG/M metagenome (GOLD analysis project Ga0157364, IMG submission 111476) | Fungus gardens microbial communities from leaf cutter ant in Ribeirão Preto, State of São Paulo, Brazil - Atta sexdens ASBM2 | ecosystem: Host-associated > Fungi > Mycelium > Unclassified ...
ATATATATATTTTATATATATATATATATATATATATATATATATATATATATACATATATATGTACGAACGAAAAAGCGAGAGATTGAAAATTTAACTGGGAGCTGAGAAAGTTTTAAAAATAAAATAAAAAAGTGCAACTAAAAAAGTCGAGCGTTTCGTAATGATGCGCTAATGATTCTACACCATCGCAAACGATGAATATTATACGAGAGACTTTCCACCTCCGGTAGAAATTCTGTTCGAACGATTCTGTAGAACTGAAGTGGTAGCAATGAGGCTCAGAAAGGCCGAAACTTAAGATGGTAAATTGCCGAAATTACCGTGAGGATCAAAGAGGCCATTAAAGTTTCCGTCCGATTAATCGATCGCGTGGCACATCGCGAAGGACGAAAGCGCAGGTGTGCAGGATAGAGGTATTATATTGAAATTACGGTTGTGCAATTCGCGAAGACTTCGAGATGAATCTCGCTGAATTGGAAATAAGACTAGTGTATTCTCGAGGGTCATGGCAAAAAAAAAAGTATCCTGAAACAGAGGGATGTAGTTTAAAAATTCAAGCGAGTACGTTCGTTGCTTAATCCACGACAAGCGTTCCGTAAAAGTTTGCAGCGCATCTGAAACGCGGGCGGATTAAGCCAATATAAATTAAATTATGGAAATCGTTCTGGCGTACTGGCTGCGGGGTCGAATTTTCACTTCGCAATATACAAGACTTTGAGTGAATGAAAACGAATATTTTTTTAATTTCCACTTTTTGTAGCGGAGTCGAACGATTAAATCTTCATTAATCGTACATTTATCTAAAAAGTGTATCTATTTGCATCTTGCCGAAATGTTATTTGGAAACAATGCCAATTTCATTGACACTCTCTAGAAATGTAAAGAATTTACAATTAAACGTAATAAAATAACATTCCATTGCTAAATGAAATAAAACTGCACACCATAAATACAAATCAAAGAGCGATGTAAAATTTCGACGAAAGCTTTTCTTGAAGCTTTCCTAGAAACGCTTTCAAGAAGAAATGCGCCAGTCAGGAGATCAATTAATCAGTGCCGAGATCAAGAGAGCGTATGGAAGGTTTTCCACATGGAGGACAAGCGAAATCTCGAATATGCATTTCGCACGAAATTGGCGAATTGCAAGGTTCAGCTCTCTGCCCGACACAAGGGAGGAAAGTTCGGAGTGAAGAGTTAAGGATGGAAAGTTGAGTGGAGCCGAAGCAAATGGATGGCGTACCGCGCTCATGGAAGAATCATGAGACTATTCCCCGCCACTCATGTCTTACGGAAAACTTGCATTCTCGTACGGAAAAGCCGCGCGACCTGATTGAAAGGGTTTCGGTTCGCGTATAAAGTAGCTCGGCTCGTGAATTCCAGCAGAGATGTACACTCAACCAGAAAACGTTTCAATGACGACAATACTTTTGTTATAAACGTATATAGAAATTCAATAAGCAGCTGTAACCACAAGAATCTTATTTGAAGTTGAGATAATAACGGTGTAAAATGAAAAGATTTTCGACTTTTTATGCACTGGGCAATACGTTCTTTTCGTCTTTTGCTTATGAGCATAAAACTTTTGTTTCTTTCTAGTTGAAGAGAAAATGGTTTCTGATAATAAACCATGGCTCATTATGCATGTGCAGACTTTCAGAGATAAAAAGTGTTGACAACAAAGAGTTCTACAAATAGCCTAGTTTCGCAATCGGTTGGCCGGTCTCGTTTAGGTTCTTTATTTGCTCGGTAAATCCTGCTGGAAAACTACAGGTGTAGTGCGGATTAGCAAATCGATAGACACTCGAGAAACGTACCGTAACTATCGAGTCTTTCGTGTTGCAACTCGCCACTCCATTTCGGGATAATTCCTGTTGAAACTATACTCGATTTGCGAAATCGTTGTAAAATGTAGCGATAATAAAACTAACTGTAGAAATTTTAAGAATTGTGAATGTAGATATATATACATTTTTCTACAATTTATATATAAGTGTAAATATACACTTTTGTTATACATCTGTATTGATAAAACAATTTCCTTAAAGTTATTTTAGATGCTTTTAATAAATACTAATTTGACAAAAAATAATTTGTCTCTTTCTTGAAATATTTGATATGCTGTATGACTGTGTGATCTCGCTGCAACTCCATTATTTCACAAAGGTACAGGTATGCGTGGAAGGTATACACAATTTTTTAACAATCGTACATATGTGTTAGTTCTGTAGATTGTAGCAACGTTAGCGACGTGATGTATGAATTCGAAAACAATGCGAATCTTCGCCTCCGTTGATGATTGTTGATCGAACGTGGTCGGTGCGGAAGCTAACAAACGGATACCGCGGCCATTAGCTGATGAGGGCATCGTAGTTCATTGAGCCCTACGAACTGAGATAGGAAATTACGATGTATAGAGGAGAAAAAGCTAGTTGGAGAGGAACACCGGGAAAACAACAGATCCTTTCAAATGCTAAACGACCCATCGCGATAGTGTAACTATGTTGAGCATATTTATAGTCACGAAGAAACTCAGCTAAGTACCTCTTTTGAAATGTAATACAAGTCAAATGAATATACCTTGAGACTTCATTAGATATTCGTTATGTTTGATTTATTATAATCTTGAAAAACTCAAATAATGAACCTGAAATTCCATGTGAATTACTTCACACAGTTGACATTAAATAATTCAGAAAATTCATTTCCTGCACTTTTTTGAACTACCAAGGAAAAATGTTTTTCTGTTGATTGATCTCACACACATCTTAATATCTTAATTCTTATTGCTCTCTTAAACTTTTAAAGTGAATCTAACTTTGAGGAGTGAAATCTCATTCTTAAAAATTAAGCTATTCTTTTTCAAAACTCAATTTTCACTATTTAGAGTGAGATTTTATACAAAAGAGAGAACTGATTTATTTTCTATTAGATTTTTAATATGCTAATTTATATAATTAATATTATCCAATTGATAGCAATTATGTATGTGATATAAAAAATGTATATAAATCACTATAATATTATTATTTTCATTAATTAATAAAAATATCAGTATACATGTTTCATACAGCAGATGTTCAACTTTTTATTTCAATTAAAAGAAATTTTCAGTAAACCGATTAATGCTTAAACCTGTACGCTCATATTTTCACGTATGTGAAAGTAGTGTATATCATTTTGTAGAAAATTGTAAACTGTTAAAGCTGTGTCTATATACGATCAATATTATTGATGCATATCGTGTAAATAATACTCATATCATGTAGATATAATATTGACATCAATATATAGACACGATCAATAATTGTAATTGCGCAATATGAAGTTACTGTAATTTCATCGATCGCTTAGGGATTATTTTACAGAATTATGGCTTTATTTTTATATAATAATTTTATATAATAGTTCTTGATAAATTAAAAATAAATAGTTCTGATCGCGTTGAGCCAAAGAAATAACGATAAATTGAGATACCAATTTAAAACTAAGCTAAGATAAAAAATAAAATTTTTTTATTTAATTTTGCATAAAAAATTTTGCATAAAAAAAATTAGCACTAATAAAAATCTCATTATATTGTATTTAAAGAAAATTTAGGAAAATTTAGAAAGTTTATCTTAAGAAACAACAACTTTTGTGTGGAACTTATTAAATTTTTTGATCACGCGAGCAATTTTTCACGTAGACGTGACAAGCATGATGCTGGACGCACATCAGAGAGTAAGGAACGATCGTAAAGAAGTAGTTACATCAGCGATTCTCGATGAACCAAGTAGTAATATAAGAAGAACAAAAATCTTGATAACAATCTTCGTCGACTAATGTTTTCCGTTCAATTAGTTTGATCGAAAAAACGAGAGATTCATATTAATTAAATCAAATACATTTAATAGTGGATCAATGAAGATGTGCAACATCTAAAAATCTTTAATTTTTTAATTTTTTAATTTTCTGTTTCTAAATCCGTTTTTTTTTATTTAAAATACAATTTTAAAATACAATTTTAAATACAATTTTAAACTTCTCCTGATTTCGAAAAAAAGAATATATTTTATATATTATAACGGAGAATACGTTCAAAAATATATTTGTAAAAAATGTATTGTTTCTTGGGACGAGAAATATCATAGCTTGGAAAATTAATTTTCCAAGCTATGATATTTCTCGGATAACAAAACGCAAAATTTAATTGAAATCTGTAAAATTATAATTAAACAATATTTTGGCGATACCGAAGTATGAATTTTGTCAAAACTAAATGAGTCATTATTTCCGAGAAACTTTGTTTTATTTATTAAAGTTTCCTTAAAAAATTATACTGTTACATAAAAAGAATGATTTTGCTGAAATATCTAAAAATTTAGTTAGTTTATTTAGTTACAAATATGAAGATAATTAGTATTTTGAATGATCAAAATAATTATATAGGATGTTTAAACTGATGGCTAGAATGTTAAATTTTTTATCAATGAAGTTCAACAAAATTATTTTCAGAATTATATCTAGCTAAATTTTTTGAGCAACAAAATCCCCTTTCTTTTCTCAAGTAAAATAAAAAATTGTTATATCGAAAGGAAAAAAAACGATAAATATCGCATTGCGATGAGAAGAAAAACCGATCATGCACAATTTCACATGGCAGAACACATGTGGGAAACTGGGAATACATGTGTGACATTTTCGAATGATTCGCCAATTCCTCATATTTTAGATATTGACTTGGAAAGCTTCGCACGAGCGAGTGGGAATCATCTCAATTTATACTGAATACGGTACAATGGAGATCAAGCAGGTTTTTCTAAAAACACGCGCCGAATTTGGCAAACAATGTATTTTCGACATATGTGGTCCGCACTTGGACGAAGAGATCAAGCCACAGCCCAACGCTATGGCCCATTATATTATAAAATCTCACTGCAACGTCGGCATGCAACACACCAAACAGTTTGCCTTACACGAGGTTAATTCTTGATACTTTAATAAATTCAACATTAATTATTTGATAATACCAAAACTCATTAACTTTGTAAGAAAAATTTGGCTTTTAGTTCTTAGGTTGTTAATTTAATTTGTAAGATTATATACTCAAGATTTCTGTTATAATAATGACTTTAGCGTTACAATGTCGGATCAGATGTAAAGGAGAACGAACTACGACTCAACTTGCGGCAACCTTTCTAACTCTAGTTCAAAAACTCTACTAATATATTCAAAAATCAGCTTCGCTTTACTTTAACGAAACTAGACGTAACTTGCGGTAAAATTGGCGTCAGACTGACGCGTCTGACGGCGCAGCATCCGCGCATCTCGTAGAGTTCGCTACCTGATGCCACAAATGTGTAACTTTCTACGAAACTGCAACATGGAAAGACGGTACATCACACGAATTTTACACGACCAGCACGTTTTGTTTAATAATGAGGCAATTTAAAGCAGACATTCGACATTATTTTGAGAACAACAACAATTTCATAACTCATAATTTTAATACGAAGTCTACGTTTGTGTGCAGAATATCTCAAAAGTTTATTGTCATATGTTTATTGTTGGAAGAAATTAACTAATGAAATTGTTAGAAATATAAGATATAAAAAGCCATTCCAAATAATCATAAATTTTCGCGTTTATTTTATCATTAATTTTATTTTATTGTGTTAAGAAATGAGAGGAACAACTGGAAATAGAGTTGTCAGAACACACGCAATCCAGCGCTCAAGTCCGTGGAATTTCACATTACCGTCCTAGCAATCATTCCTATGGAATTCCAGGCCCAAACTGTCAGCATCCAGACGAAGAGTAGTGGAATGTTTCACTTCGAGGGTGGTTGGCCGAAGGAAATCAATCCGAAAGACGAGGAAGTTACAACAAGATTTCGCAGACGAGTCGAAAAGGAGGAAGATTGGGGGCCGAAATTGATGAATTTATTTCAAGTATATTAAATAAATTATCGAAAATATTTGTGTATTATTAAGATAAAATTTATTTAATTAAAATTCTAAAGGGATATTAAGCTTAAAAATTAATTAATAATTAATAATTAATTTCTACATTAATTGCATGATTCTAGATATTGATACTACATCTTATTACAGAAAATATAAAAATTACATTATTGTTTTTTTTCTCACAGAAAATGGAGCACAATGTCCTTCAGAATGGCGCACTTAATATATATGAACACTATTTCGACGATATAATTCCTACAGAATTAGTGAAACCTCGTGGTCTCAGGTGAAAATTTAATTTTGTCATAATTAATTTATACTTTATGTACAAAGCTTATAAATAAATTGTGATTCATTCATACTTCAAACATATATTGATTGTTAATGTGAAGTAAAATAATATAGTAAAATGTATAAAATATTTATTGAAAGTATTGACAAATGTGGCCGTAATCAATGAGTTAAAGAGATCTGAATAGATGAGTTTCCATTGTCACACGTATCACAACACGTCGATATCACGCATAGAACTTCGTGCGATTTTAGATGGACAATTTTAAAATGTATATATTCGTGGAGGACAAGAATGACTACGTTGGTTCGACCATCAAAAGATTTAAAATTTAAACCCGGGCCGAGCCCGAAGGTATCCGAACATATGTCAGGATTTCGAAGTCGTAGTGGACGCGAATGAATTATGCATCCTACCGCTAAATTTGCTTTTCTCTGTTTTAAACTTTAACGATTTTTGCATGCGGAAACTGTAGACGGCTTTATACTATTTAATAATTTAACTACTTTGAAAAAAATATCGCGGAAATAATAATTTATTTTTTCTTCTTTTAAAAGCGCATTTTTGAATAAGATAAATGTAAATGTAAAGTAAAATAATACGCATCAAATTTAATATTAAAATTAATAGATGGAAATTAGGGCATGTACGATAAAAACGGAGATGGAAATAATACAGAGAATTTCCACGATGTAAACTAGGTTATCGCGGTAATACATTTATCAAATACAATATATTAATACCAAAAGGATTTATATATATTACAAAGTTCATCATCCACTTGCAGAATGAGAAATTCATATTATTTTTCAAAATATTAAAATCCCATATTTTTATGTCAGACACATTTTATATAGATATTATTTTAATGGTATTATTATCACGTTAAAAGATATTCTTTTATACTGTAACAAAGTCAGTAACAGTCTGGAATTTTATTTCAGGACAGTGAACGTCTACGAGGATCCTCAAACGCCGGTGAGATCGGTCAACAATATTTCTTGGTCGCCAGACCAAGGCAGTAAAATGGTGGTCTCATACTGTTTCTTTGGAATCGAGCCAGATTACAGCAACATTGCGTACATCTGGCAAATTGGTAGGTGGAAAAAGCGCGTAAAAGCCTTGACTGCATTTAGACGGCGCACTTGATTACGGTTGCACAACGTCCGCAATAAATTCCCGCCCTTAACCTGCATCAGCGTGTTTAGTAACGGCCATTTTTTTACTGCACGCAAATTTCTTCGATAAATAACAATCTCATTTCACGAAAATTCATGCGATTTTTTGTACATTAAGAGCTTCTTTTCGACAATCACCCAACAAAACATAGCCTCAAATTTTTATTGCGCTAAATAACGTAAATTTTACAACAAAAAAATGTATGGAAAATATTTGTCGATATAATTCCATTACGATAAAAATAAATTAAATGTATATTATTAAATTTATTACAATAGAAATTACTGATATATCGTAGCTTTTTTATATGAGAAACAGACGTTTCCTTCTCATCTCGACGCAAAGTTAAATTAAAAAGTTATACGTGGAATGCAGTTTTAGCGAATATGCCAATTTTCTTTATATTACACTTTCAATATTACACTTTCATTTGATAAAATGTTGATCAATCAAGCAACAATACATTGTTACTGATTCATTGAACGAGAAACATGCAATGTTTTTATGCCAGCAATTACAATCATCTTACTATAACGAGTGAAATACTAGCTAAACAACATGCACGAATAAATCAGGCATGAAAATCCAACGATATTGCATTTCTCGCGTATCGGAAATGTAGCTACACTTTATTCAACGTATGTATTTTTTAACGATACGGCTCTAATGGCATAAAATCGAATTTCACAAGCGTAACTTTTTAATCTTTTAAAAATAACGCTATGTTTTTCCATTTGTTTGTACGATCGTCAACCGAAATGTCGCGAAACGACGGATCTGAATATTCGAAAAACATATGATAGACAATCCAAATAAGCCATGGATAGCACTGGAGGCTCCATTTGCCACGGTGGTCAGCGAGTTTAATCCCCGAGATCCTTCCATACTTGTTAGTGGCTTGGTGTCAGGCCAAGTTTGCAGCTGGGACATCAGGACTGGCAGCACTCCGGTTCAAATGTCTCATCGTCAATTCAGTCATAGGTAATCTAGACGTGAACATGCCTGGGTGCGACGTCGGAACTTTGGATTTCATAATTCAGTACCAAAGTGCCCCGGTCTTGGTCTCGGTCTAAAACGTATTTCGCGCTCGCGCGACAAAATGATGAATGATTAAAATGTTATTTTTGTCGCGTTTCCACTCTCAATTAAGTTTCGTTACATTTTTTAAATGACATTTGTCATGTCGTACGTGATTTTTCTTTTAATATCACGTTTGAAACAACGACTCCAATCATCTTTTTTTTTATTTCGTTTTATCTGTGAAAAATGCAGCGACATTATATATGAGAAAGATATTTGCTTTTTCCTTGAAATAATTATATGATATAAAAGAATATAATTAAATTAATAAAGAGATATAATCAAATTTCCTTTGTGAAATATTAATATATCATACTTTTTAAATAACGTGTACAAAAATCCTGTATTTTTGCGTGAAGGGATTGCGTGACAGTAGTAAAGTGGATCGCCACGAAGAGTAATACGGAGTTTTTCTCGGGTTCTTCGGACGGCCGTGCTATGTGGTGGGACATCAGGAAGTTGCGTGAACCAACCGAAGTTCTCGTATTCGATCTTCAGACGCCAAATGAGCAGAAGATAGATCGAGCAATTGGAGTTTCATCAGGCGACTACGAATCCAGCGTAGGCACGAAGTTCATGTTTGGTTTGGAAAACGGCATCGTGATCAGTGGATCAAAAAAATCGAGAACACCGGCCGAGAAAATGGCCTTGAGATTCAATGCTCATTATGGCCCAATTCTTTCCGTCGATCGCAGTGGCTTCAATCCGAAAATCTTTCTAACTATAGGCGACTGCACAGTTCGCGTTTGGGCGGAAGACACTAAGGACAGTAGTCTTATATCAACGAGGTATTTTTTTTCTTCCATTTAAAACGAAACATTCAAAGAAATATTTGCAAAAATATTATTAAAACCAACAAGAAATAATAACAACAAATAATTAGAAAAATGTGATAACACTTCAGTATTTAATATTTAATGACTCCAAAAATGCTTAATAAAAAAATATATATGTTTCCGTTTAATAATTCAATGCTATGTACTTATATTTTCAAAAATTAAAAATTATTAATTATTCAACCAAAACCATAAATCGCAACTTGAAAATATATTAAATCGCAAACTTTGAAAATATATTATTTATCATTACATGATTCATTTTATTAGCGAAATATAAGTCTATAATATATCGCTTATTGCAATAAATTATTGATACAGATGATTAAGACGTTAGAGATCTAAGATATTTAATATTAAAACATTTATATGAAATTAATAATTTAAAAATTATTTGCTCATTTATGATTATTTCAGTACACTAAGAGAAAAATGTATTAAATTTTAATAAATAATGTTTAAATTGTATTAATATAACATTTATTTGCGAAAAATAAATATTTATTAAATAAATTATAATAATAGTAAATATAAATTATAATAATTATAATAAATCAAATTAATAGTTCTTGTACCAAAAAAATATTCAACCGACACTATTCGAATAAATATTTATTAAAATCTACATTTTTTCTCAGTGTACTGAAATAATCAGGAAATAAATAGGCGAATAATTTTTTATATCCTAAAATATAGAATCAATTCTTATGGCAATAGAAATGAAATCACTTATTGCAATTGTTTGTCAATTAAGATAGAACATTAATTGAACATAAATCTGATAAAATTTAAGATTTTCATATAATTATCTGAATCTTTAGATTTATAACAGAAGGCCCACAATGTGGCTGCTGGAACAAAACAAGACATTCTATATTTTACGTAGCGACGCGTGTTGGCGTGCTGGATGTGTGGGATCTTCTAATAAGACTACAAGAACCAATCTTGTCAGTAAAACTATGCGAGCAAAAATTAACTGCGGTAGCGTCACACGAGATGGGGTCTTTACTGGCCGTCGGAAATTCTGCTGGCAATGTTTATCTCGTCGAGTTGACGGAAGCGCTATATTCGTTTGATAAAAATGACAGGAACGATTTTACGTCGGTGAGTATCGGCAATTTATCTTTTTATAATATTGCACATAAAATTTATTAATAGCATGCAACAGACAGAAGTTAAAAAAATCTCTGAAATAATATTATGAGATATAACGATATCTGATAACATTCTTTATTCTTTATTCGACAAAAATGTAACCAAATTAATCTTTCATTTAAATAATTATTATTTAAAATTCATCATATTATGAATTTAATTTCGTCATATTATAAATTAAATTTAATAAAAACATTAGTTAAAGAGAGAAATAAAATGAACGGGATATTCATTGCATTTATCTGACGCCAGTATCTGGAGAGATGTACTCGTTTCGTAAAAGCAATAGACACGCGTATGAAAGAAATCAAATTAGCGAGAACTATCATAGAGGAAACGTCAGAGTTGATGAATTCGAGAGAAAGAAAGAAGAATAAACGATTAATAAGCGATCGTAATAAACAAAAGGTTGAAAAAGAAAAGTTAAAAGAACCACGAGAGAAAACTAGAATTATATTCAAGAGAAAACTTAAAGATGAGTTTCCCGAACTTCAAGAAGTGGAAGACAAATTTTTTGAGATTGTAAAAACGGTAATATTAAAATAAACATTCGATAATATTTAAAATACCATATATCTAATAATAAATATCATTTTTTGATCAAAATATATTTCAAATTAAAATTTCGATTTAACCAGAAATAGAGTTTAATAACTTTTGAATAACAATAAAAAATTAAAAAAGTTGTTCAGTTAAATTTCCATAAAGATATTGTACTTTGTGTTATAAATTTAAATTTAGCATAAAAAGTTGTGTGTCGTTTGAATATATTTAATTTTACACTATATTCTTCTTCCAACGTTTTATTTTCAGGGTTTAATAAAATTTCTAATATATCACACTCGCGGTCAGCTAACCGCAATATATTAGAGAACTTTTGTAATATTTCATCTATCTTTCATTCGACTGCGACCTTTTACTCTTCGGTGTGATTTATCGCCCATGTACTGTCGCGCGAAATGTCGCTAAATAATAATTATGCTTGACAAAATTTAATATAGCTGTTAGATGTAAATTCATAACATTTTCGAATTATATATAACTATTAATAATTTTATATCAAATCAGAAAAATGATTGACTTAATATTTATTAAATCAATCATTATTATTTTTGAAAAATTTTATCTGATAACGCGCTTTTTAGGCTTTCACGAATATCATTTTCAAAGATATCAAAAGGTTCGCAGGTTATCGCTGTGTTTTCATTCATTGCTATTATCTTCTATTTTTCATTGCTACAATTTTTTATCTCAAATTTGAATATCATTATTAAAAAGATTGTATCGTCAAGCGATTATTTATAATTTGTTTGAAACTTTAATTAGGAGACACGATAGTACCTCGACATTAAGATAAGTGCAGCGACACCATATACCTATGTTATCCCTCATTTTTAAGTTTTAACTATTTTAGATCTAAATAAAGGTACTTTTATGTGTAACAAAAATTACTTGCAATTACGATAGTAATACAAAAATTATGTCTAAGACATAACAAATTTTAAACATACATATATCCTATAGCCGCATCTAATATAAATATTGAAATAATTGAACGCACACAGACAAATAAACAATTGGATTTATTTTACTGTTGATTCAATCTATACCATATTTCTGGGTCTCGTAGGAAAAACAAAAATATGAAGATATTGAGGATTTAGATACTTTACCTCCGAAAGTGAGTCGTATGAAAAAAATCAGTCGGAAAATCGAAAAGAATTCGGTGATAGATGAAGCAACAGGACTCGAGAAGAAAATATCACCCAAGAAAATATTAGTCAAAGAGCGAGAAAAATATCCAAAGAAAACCAAGACCATCGAAATTTCTAAGGCGGAAATAGCGCAAGATGTTGAACAGGAGAAAGCAATGGCGGAAGAGCCCTTGCCTTTGTTGGCGGAAGAGCCCTTGCCTTCGTTGGTGAAAGCGATTGTAGAATCTCCTATGCAGGAAATTAGCAAGAGAAAGCGCAGAAAGAAGGTGCGGAAAAAACGACCAAAGCCCGTCATTTTCAGGTTGACGAAGCCATGTAAAGTTATTTGCAAACCTGACATTTGCTGCCGCAGAACTGCATTTAGAAAAACTAGGTATGACGTGCAATTTAACAAGATGAATATAAATTTTCCTTATTTTTTAATTAGAAGAATATTTTCTATAAAAATATTATTAATAAAGAAAATTTTCGACGGAAGTTTTCAACATGTTGATTGACTTTATACTTACGTAATATATATTATATAAAAATACCTCTCTCTCTCTCTTTCTCTCTCTCTATTCTCTTTTTTTAATTTGTTTGTATATTATGCTGCTTCATAATTAATCTAAAATTAATTAATATTTAACAATTATATAAGTATATTAATTCTATATTTATAATAGACATTCTATATATTATATAAACTTTTTATTAATTTTGTATTTTATAACGCGCGCGCGCGCGTACAAAGTACTTTTTTTATTTTATTATTATTGTTATACATTCCGTATTATATTCTAATAAAAAAAGTTAACATATCAGATAGAAAAACTTGAAAATCTCGATTTTGTTAAGATTGATAGAATCTTAGTAACTTTTGAAATTTCCTGACGTCACTAGAATTTGAATGATTTTTGCTTTAACTTATTCTGATCCAACTATCATCTTTCTTTCTTCCTTGACTCTAAAATCCACAAGGAAAGGATATATTGAATTGTCGACCTTAGGATTACAGATCGAACAATCAAAGATCATGAAAAATGGGGCGAGATCGACGAGAGAATGAGAGCGAAGGATGACATCGGAGCGAAATCGTCAATCAAGGACAAAATGAGACGGAAGAAAAGAGAATGCTGGACGGAATTTTTGCGCGTTTATAAGCGTAGAGAGCTGACTAGAAAGTACAGTACAGAAGAAAAAATTCGTTTCCTTCAAAAGATGACAGTACCGCTTGAGGAATTCGCCGACATGACGGAAGATGTGAAGAAAGCTAAAAAGGAGATCCAAGAAGCCAATATGGCAAGGAAACTCACCAAGAAAGCTTTGAAAAGCAGGTTAGTTCCGGTCTTAGGTTTTTCGGAATTGGACTTCAACTGATTTATCTTTAGAATTTTATATTCAGAAGATTTTATCTTCGTCGAACTGTATTCCAAAAGCTTTTTAATTTTCTTTATCTTTCGCTTTATTTAAATGCAATTTTTTAATTTAAATTCACTGATTATTCCGAACATTATATTTATTACTAATATTCAACAATGAATCGTAAAAAACAGAGACAATATTTACACTTAGAAGCAAACATATCTCTGTAAGAATGGAATATCTCCATCGAGCTTCTATCATTTCAACAATCTGTAGACTCAAAAATTGAATTTTTCACTGTCCAACATTTGACTACCGATAATTCAGCGATGATATTCCATACAGTGCTGCAGTAGCAGAAAAATCTCAAGACACCCCAAGAGGATCGGGAAGGGATAAGGAAGATTTTGCCAAGGAGGTCACGAAGAGGGTCCTTACTGCACGAAAGGCAAGAAAGGTGTGTCGTATGGTCGTTATGACAGATCCTTGCGTTCCCTGGGAACCACCCTCGCTTGCGGAAGATCTGCAGATACTTTTCGAAGATCTTCCGGAATCGATTGAAAAAAAAGACGAAACCCGGCGTGGCTTGCATGGAAGAGATCGAAGCCACTCGCGTTAGAATTTATCCATGGATTTCCGATTTCCAATCCATCGAGTAATGTTACATTATCTAAAACGTTCCTAACCTTTTTTATGTCAGTGCTGCAATACTATTTCCAGAGATTTTTCATTCTTTAATTTAGAGAAGGAATAATATCTCATACATAATGAATATTCCTTTTTTAAATCATTTTAATCATTTGTATCGTATTTTTTAATAATTAATTATAATTAAAAAGTTTAAACACCTTACACTTGATGTATGAGTGTAACAAATAACAAAGAATATAACAATATTAAATAGTCATAGTTAATATTAAATAGTCAAGTCAGCATGCAATAACGAGAATTTAATGTTACATTGTTAAATATTAAAGAAGAAATGGTAATTCAATCCCCTGAATTATCATTTTGTTATTTTTAATTTTCATGTATCTCAAAATGCAAATCAATTCATTTCTATGGTTAATTTCAAAGTAAGCAACGTCCATATTGATGTATGCATTTAGTAAATAATAAACTAAATTTGAATCTCACATTTAATACACATTTTTCTTAAACTGTTTAATTCTATTATTTTAGTTTAATTAACGATATATTAGTAGAAGCAGTGGCGACCTGAAATAACTCAAATTGGAAATAACATTCTGAATTTAACAGTATTATAAATTAATATACTGTTATAAAAATATATTTACTGATCAGCAAATATATTTCTACGTTTATTGTATTAGAATTCGATATTTACGCCACGCGAGAATTTATACCATAGAAGTCAGAAAAGTAGAAAGAGTAGGGATAATGTGCACGCAACTATTTTGTTATATGTTTTGTTTAAGTTATATTAGTATTGTACTATGATTTCAGTTTCCTTCTATTAATATTAATATTAAATTATTGTCAATTGAATCGATTTGTCAATGTACTGAATAGCACAACTGTATATCATAATCACATCTATTAAAATGATTATTGTAAGATTGCAAAAGGCTTAAGGTTATTTGGTGGTACATAAGCCTAAGGGATAGTAAAGAATGATGTATAGTAAAATACAAGTGCTTAGCTCGTATATTCTTTGTTCAGCTTGATTTCTTGTATATCCCATCTGTTTAGAGGGGGAAGGGATATACGGCATTTTTGGCAAGCGGGATTTATGCTCAAAGCATACAAAGTCCGCAGATTGAATTCAGTGCCCTAAATGTAATAAATGCATTACACGAAATATATATCTCACGTCATAACACTTGTAATAAAATGTAAAAAGATTGTAATTATTATCTATTACTTCATATACATATTTATCATCCTTTATTGCTTAATAAAACTTTGTAAACATATTTTATAAGTTATTGTATCATTTTACGTCTTATTTATAAGAATTATTTGTAAATTTTTCAGTTATATCTCATCTCTCTCTCTGCCCATGAGTAGCCTATCCTTATGGGAAAAAAAATACAAGGGTTTTAAAAAGTTCATTTTTTAATATAGAATAACTTTGGAACTAACTTTCTAACATTTTCTTCACAGTAGTAGATAGTACAAAGTTTTTACTGATATAATTCATTCACTATTAATCTTCAGTTATCACATTAATGCGAATTTGCCCCCAGCAATTTTTGAAAAAAAATTCACTTTTCAATTTATTGCTTTCTTAATTGATGATGACAATTTCTTGCAATAAAATATTGTTCTTGCTTAATTTTATTATTATCAGTATTTTTCAGGAAAATTTTTATTATTATTCCAAAAAAACTATATAATTGAACTACTTTTGCTTTTTTCATTTCAAAGTTACATGTGATGAAAAATGGAAAAGCCAAATTCGCATGATAATAGTATAACGGTGACTGAAGTGTAACTTAAAGTTAAATAGTACAATAAATAAATTAAGTTTTTATTAGGCGTATATACCGAAGTTATCCTATTTGTTTCAGTTCATGTTGACATTTGTAGATATTCTTTACTTCTTCAAACAAATCACTTATATATATATCTTCGATCTGTCGATTTTCTTTGTGATTCATGTGAAAAATCGGATCGTGCAAACTAACTTAATCCATTCGCTCGAGGCGATTCGCATTATCGTGAGTCGAAAGGGTACGATGGGAAATCCTCTCTGGTCTTCAGGGATTCGGGATGATAAATTCGCGCAGGAAGAGCTAACATTCAAGGCTCGATTCCGGTCATAGACTGGACAGTGGAGCAAGAGACGACATTTCCGGTAGAACACCAACGTCCAGCTCAACTTCCGGAATTCCTCTCGTACATGCATCAATCAGAGCGTATGTACAACAATGCATGTGAAAGCATATCTTTCACACGCAAAAAGTTAAATGCTATCGTCTGGTGAATCGCACCTCCTTCACCGACAATGTTTCCAGACAAAAGTTCGGCGTGCTTTAACGAAAGTTGAAATGGAAGTTTTCTCTTGTGAGCAATTTCAGTTTCCTCGAGAAGAAACGAGCGATTTGAGAAGGAGGATATATAAGCAATACTCTTTGTTAATCTATGAAATCCTTGACGCATTCAAAGAGAGCATTTCCTCGGTGAAAGTTAAATGGGTAACACCATCTTTCGAAGCTTTTTTATTGCTCGACATCAAATACTTTGGCAATTTCTTATTATTTCACTGTTCGCAAGAGTAAAATCGTATTTTAACTGCTGATTTCACTGAAATGATGACAGGAAACCATATGACCGACTCGTTATTTACAGATTGTTACTCAAGAAATATAGCTGATGCTCAGAAAATAGGTAGAAAGAAATTTTATCAGTTAATTCTGACAGAATACCCAAGTGAGCAGGTTCCCTGGCGTCTGCAGAAAAATAATTGTTTCTACTTGGCAAGGTTTCACGTATTTTTCCGCCACTTAGCGCACAGCTAGCCACAGCTCGAAATCATTCCGAAATATTTCTTATATGATTATGTAACATTGTAAATATTACTTAATTAAATTATCTTTCTGATGTCCTAATTTACACACATAATTTAATTATATTATATTATATTTTATATTAATTGAAAGGCAAAATCTCTCTTAAGTATATATTGCAGAATCAATTAACATTAAACTTCACAGGTTTCTAGTCAATATTTTATTATAAGCAATAATCTAATTTCCTCCAATTTGTATTTAATGAATATTTCAAAGTATAACCGTAATATATACATGTATATATAATACAATTCTCAATTTGTGAAATATGTATATTATTGAATAATTCAAGCTTGTATAATTCAAAACAGAAATGATTTCCTCCCTCGAAATACGAATATTTGCTCCGTACAATCATGACTTAAGCAAAAGTTAAAGTTGACAGATCAGAATCTTTGGGGACGTTTTTAAAAAGCGGGCGAATCAAAATGCATCCAAAAAGAAATATTTCAGAGTTGGCGCAACAAACGTTGCATATTGCGACAAATTATTCACATTATAATTTCCAAAGGAAATCCCTGCGGTGCACAAGCAGCGCTCAATGTGTCGCCAATCGGATGTTACCGTTCACTAACGGAAGGAAATTTAGAAAAAAATATCACATCGAAATTTCGAATAAGATCTGAATGTGTGAACTTTGAACCGCAAAATCCCTATTTGTTTCCCAAATCTCAAATTGCTTCTAAAAAGAGGAGAATTCACGAACCGCTTCGTTCATGATGATCTTATCATGATAATATTATAAATATATTTATGATTACTAATTTTTACATATTTTACACGGAAGTCGATTCGCATGGCTAAAGAGTTTAGAATAAAAAAAAAATAATAAAAGAATGACTATAACGATTTTACTCAGTGATTCTGCGCGAAAAGTGATGAAAATAATTTATTAATAATTGTACAACACGGAAACATTAATTTAGAAATTACGTTTCTTGGAAAGATAAATTAGTCTACATTATTGTCCTCAATTTCAAGTTGAATGACTATTAATAATAGGTCGGTAAACACAATCATTAATATACATGACACTTTTATGCCAAGCGCATACATACATACATACATATATACACGCACACACACGCACGCACACACACACACATACACACACGCGCGCGCGCGCGCACACACGCACACGCACGCACGCACGCACGCACGCACGCACACGCACACACATATATACATACATTTGCACAATTGTAATGCGACGTAATCGTGAATTATTCGGCATTGCAATTTAATAACGCATTAATTAATCGTGAGGTACGTTTCCGACGCATTATGATACTATTACGTTCTAATTATCGAGTTACTTTAGTAGCATAATTTATGTTGGACATAAATTATATTTGAACTGACAGAGTGATTCCAACGCAGTGGAAGTTTAATTATCAACGTTTCTTGCATATTTTATAAAACGTGAAAATTTCCTTCAATGACAATTACGTTCACGGTTCAATTTCAATTAAATTCCATTTATTAAAAGAAACAGAACAAACACAAATTCCAACTCTTGAAAAATGTAGAACAATATTGTAGATTGTAAGAGCGATTCTCGTGCTACAAATACAATTAAAATTGTAACTCTGCTATTGTCACGTTTGCAGAGCCAAAATTAATTTCTCGATAATGGCATTACTCCTAATCAATAAAGCATTGTAAACTCATATTTTGGAATCTTTCGATGGCTTATCCGTTTCCGATAAATACGCGCGAATAATTGTCTGTAGGGGCTTTTTCATCCTCCAATTATTGCTCTCGGACGCGTGTAAAATTAAACACCCGCTTCCGCGGCGGAATTTATCGGTCCGAGATAAATAATGAGCGCGCCTAATGCCCGTAACAAATGTACACCCGTTAAATCAGCTTCTAGGATTAAATGGAAAATCGGCCGATGTAACTCGTGGGTATCGTTTTGATACGCAGCCAATGTACGAGATAAAACGAAACAATCGATTATTTTAATATTGCAGTGCTGCATGCGAGTGCACGAGTCCCATCGGAATTCAAAACAATTATATTATATTTGGGCCTGTGAATGTACAGCCAGTCACAGAAAGATTGCAACATTTCTTTTTCGATGGTTTTCCGAACTCAGCTTTGCTCATAAAGCGATTGAATGTAAATAATTAAATCTATAAATAAGAATCAATCCCTCGATGAGCAAGCCCGAAACCCATCGAAAAAAGTGTTGCAACCTTTCTGTGATTGGTTATAATTGCGAGCAAATGGCGAACGAATGGATTAGCAAAATAATGAATAAGTGGAAAAT
>Ga0157364_1001659_pt1 | contig 19359 bp, 14 predicted proteins | sample AttsexASBM2_FD_111476 | JGI IMG/M metagenome (GOLD analysis project Ga0157364, IMG submission 111476) | Fungus gardens microbial communities from leaf cutter ant in Ribeirão Preto, State of São Paulo, Brazil - Atta sexdens ASBM2 | ecosystem: Host-associated > Fungi > Mycelium > Unclassified ...
GACGTATAGACAGCTGAAATCAAGAATCACGGAGCATAAGAATCATATCTGATGGAATACTTCTACTCGTAATGTCATAACGGAGCATCGGTTACAGAAGACCATGATTTCGATTGGGACAATGTTACAATACTAGACGAGGAATCTCACTATAGGAAGAGATTTATTTCGGAAATGATATTCATCAGGAGACAGACGCATGGACTCAACATGCAAATGAATATGGAGGGGCTTCCCAAGGCCTATCTCCCGATAGACAAACTATAAAGACTTGAATTGTTGTCTAGTTAGTGTTGTTCGTATGCAGTAATCTTTCTGGCGTGTTTATCGATTATTTTCTTGTTCTTGGAATTGATTAACGCTTTAATGATATATTTTTCCATTTATTATTTCAGAAAATTATTTAAAAAACAAAAAATGACTCACTGTGTCTAATACTGACTGGACATTATCAGGAGCCGTTCTTGAATTATTTTTGTAGTGGTGTTTGCGATATGGTGCTCTGTGGGCATGGTGAGCGTCCTTATATTTGTTGGATAATTAATTATAATTATAATTAAAATTGTTGGATAAATTAGTTCTCCATATTCTATTTTACGGTATTTCCTAATTTCTTTTCTTTTTTCTTTCATTCTTTTTAGTTTTAATTCCGACATTTAAATTTTTGATAGGGGAGCTCACCATGACAGAATAATTTTTATTCAGTTTTGATATATGTTGGTTTATGTTGTCTCTGAGGAAGGCTCAAAAGTGAGCCGAAACATGAATAAAGAAGTTTCACACATCATAAATATATTATTTGCGCGACGTCTTCTGCGCTTGACTTCTATTGCCCGTATCCTTTTCAATTCTTTGATTTATAAGGAGTCTTAGTTTGATTTGTTATATGGAGTTATTAATAGAATTAAAAAAACAATTTTTGACATATTATCGATATATACTATTGAATCAATGTACAGTGGGATAGAAGTTGGAAAAATTGACACCAAAAGTCAAACTTGAAATTTAAAACAAATGTGATTTCATATTGTAAATAAGATGAAGAATCTCTAACTAAATTATATAATAACTTCATTAGTTTATTTTGATTTAGTAAGGCAATGAAAGTGAAAAAGTCTGAATTTGTTTTATGAGCTGTGCACATATTTTCGACAAATCCAAGAATATTTGTTAAATTTAAAATGTTACTATTTTTTAGAATTATCAACTTATAGTTGACTGTTGAGTGGAAATAAAAGAATAACAATAACAAAAGTTTTTTTACAAACAAGGTATTTTTCATCAAATTTCTAAAATTTTTCAACTTATGCAAATTTTTGTTTCCATGACACAACGACGCACTAATATCACATGTATTGATAGTTGTCTTTTCATATGTATATTCTTGCACATTTTTATTTTTTCCACCAGTATCTAAAAAATTAATAACATTTTAAATTTGACAAATATTCTTGGATTTGTCGAAAATATGCTACATAATGCTCACAAAACAAATTTAATTTTTCATTTTCATTGTCTTGCCAAATCGAAATAAATTGATGAAGCCTTTATATAATTTAATTAGAGATTCTTCATCTTATTACAATATGAAACTACATTTTTATTCACAATTTAAGGTTGATTTTTGATCAGTTTTTCCAACTTCTATCTCACTCTATGTACATTGGTTCAACAATATATATGGATACTGTGTAAAAAAATTGTTTGTTTAATTCTATATTAATAAATAAACATATAATTCGTGACTTATACATTTGTAAAAATAAATTTCATTTATTGATCAAGATTTATAATTATTTATTAATAAGTTATTTATTAATTTGCGAATCGAAAAGAACTTCTGATATATTTTAGAATTATTCTTATATACGAAAGAACATGCATGAAAATATTAGTTTATTTCACTATACGGTAAAACTCACAAATTTCAATAATCTTGATGTTGTCATTATACTGAGTAACAATCAATAGGTTTTAGCTGTAAAATATTATTAATCAAAGTTAATTAAGTATTCTCTTTTTTATATTCTGAACAGTAATATAATGTATATTTTTTGCGTGGAACATCATAACCCTATGCCTCACTTTGCGTTATAAAGTGTATGTGTGGATACAGTACATGGTAAGTTCAGCCCACTTCCCCCCCCCTTCCCCTCCGCTCCTATTACTGGTGGGACCACATTTTCACATAGTTATAGACTCATATAGAATTGGATTAAAAATTTTCTACGCAAAGTGAGATTTTTACATAAACAACATAAATTCACATAGTGACTTTATACAGATGAGCTTTTTAATTAATCACAAGTACTGCTTTTTTGCAACAAAGTTGAGCGCCTTTCTATATTTTATATATATTTTGATCATGACAACGTATGTATATGTAGTGACAGACTATAGAGCACAAATAATATGATATTTAATCTAAGCAAAATTTAACTTTTTTGTTAATAACTTTTACGAGCGATAATTAAAATCTTTTGATTATTACTCAGGATCATGATCTTGACCACATTTGTCAAGATTGTTGAAATCGATGAGATCTTTAGTAAAGTTATATCCAATACACATTACATGAGATAAATTTTGTTTTTGCTATTCCAGTATAGTTAATAAATTAAAATTCCATTTTCTCATTACAACTTTATTAATCAGCGATATATCTTATAAAATGTTGCATTCTCTGCGTTTCGACGTCATGTTACCAATCGTCGTTATATTTTGGAAAAAGGAGAAATATTAAGCAATATAGTATTGAGTAATCGGCCTATTTATTTATAGCGATCACCCTATGTACAATGTCACGGCTTACGGTTACTCTAGGTAACTAGATAATCCGTTGTGCCTTCGATAGAATTCGCACAATTAGCATCCTATATTTTCTATTTGTAAGACACAATTGTTTTCTCTAATCTTGTGGCAGTGTTGCCTTGCGTTGATACTGTTGTATAATGTAGAATAAATATTCCAAAATAAAATAGGACATATCGTTCAACGATATACAATATGAGAAATTGAAGTTGCTTTATACGTTTTTCTTTTTCTAATCGATAATCGAGTGAAATGATTCGGTTAGCGATAATATATGTGCCTATCACATTATGCTTATGCCAGGCCGTACTTCTTCTTGAGAGATTCTGGCATCTCAGGTGGTGGTGGACGGGGCATGCGTAACCAAACCTTGACAGCGTCATAGATAAACCATTGCGCGGCGGTCAAGGTACCGATCATAATGATTCTCGGTCCCAAGCCCTTCCACACACCACCGAAACCGAGCTTCTTCAGGACTTGACCCGCGGTTGCTCCCTTTTCTTGATTCAACTTCGACACCACCTGGCCAAACATTTATAGATTCAAAATATTGACAATTTAAAACTATTATTAATATGAGATATCATCAAATAGTCTGTCCACGCATATGCTATACGTAGCCTAGATATCTAGCCTAGATATCTTTCGATATCTTTATTTCATAACATTTGAACTGATCTAGTTTTCAACTTAATTCTTTTTGTTCTCTATTAATGGATTATATTCAAAAATTATTTATAATAATGTGTAATTTATTTTAGTTCAGATGAACAAATATAAATGATTATGAGGATTTTTTTCATCTTTTGAGATTTCTATATTTATATTTTACCAAGGTTTCCAATGAACAATCTAGTTGCTCTTCCAAACAATTCCCATGTTCAATGTTGGTATTAATGATTGTATCAACACATAATGATAACCCGCAAATCTTTAAACAATTTTGAATTTTAACTTCTACTATGTAAGTTTTATGACCATTCTACAATAAGTCATTAGTCATAAATCAGAAGTTAGAAATGGAAATTGATAATCACAGTCAATTCCCAACTTCTAACTTCTGATTTATAATTAATGGCTTATTGTAGAATGTGTGTTAGCTTTACAGGCCTAAATAGACTAGCAAGTTTTTTTTTTTTTTTTATTGATATGAATATCAAAATATATTTTGTATTTCAATAAATCGGTTTTTTCTTTTTTTTTTTTTTAAGAAACAATTAATTTTATTTTGTCATTTATTTTGTCATTTAATCTCTCTTTTTACATTTATTCTTAATGCGTCTGAATTTTTATCATGCATCATGAGAATATAAAAGATTAGCCGATAGCTGCGTTTTTTAAATAACAAAAGTTTCTTTATCTTGACTTTTCAAATAAGTTTTCGAACAAATTAAATTTCGATCGATAAAGGAGCACAAAAGCAAGGACAATGCAATAATATATTACTTCAATTTATATATATATGAAACGTTTATCAAAATATGTAAATTGAAGTAATATATTCTTGCGTTGGCTTTTATCAATCAAATTTTTCTTTCTTTTTACAAATGGAAATATTCCAACAAAACCTACCGTATCAGCAGGATGAGATACAATAGCGCAGAATACACCGGCGATATATCCAGCTGCAAACGTAACTACCAGTTGCTCAGATTTATTACATTCTGATCTAGGTTTGGGTACTACATATTTATATAGAAGTTCGACGGTGCGTTCGAAACAGGCAAATTTCATCATCGTATATGGAATCTGACGCATCCATAGCGGTACTAAGCCTTTATAGAATCCGGTAAGACCCTCGTCTATATACATCTTTGGTACTGCTTGTCGTAAAGTATCAGCATACCCTGGCATAGTCTGTATCCTGACCTGTAATTTAAAAACAAATTTGTTGTATAGAACAGGGCAATTGGTTATAATGATATAGAAAACTATTGACAACCAATTACCTTGGCGGCTTCAAATGGCGCTAAGCCAATATCTGCAAAGAATTCCGCTGAAGCCGACGATATCAAGTATAAAGAAGTTCTATATTCATAAGCGACCTCTTCGCCGACTAACGTCGAATATTGAACTTTGAAAACTTCATAAAGACCGAATTTAAACATTCCTTGGATGGAGTAGCCAAAGAAAGTAGGCGCCCAGCCTTTCACTAATCCTCGAGTGCCATCTTCGGCAAAAGTTACCTATAACACGTAGAATTCATAATAAATATTATATCTTAAATATTATACAATAATATTGTATTATATCCATAAATATAAAAGAAAATAAATAATTAGTAAGAATAGTTACTCGAAATCCATTGAATACTGATTTGTATTTTTGAGGATCCACTTGAATTCGGCATTTGACTAAATCTAAGGGAGTAATACCGGTGTGAGTGATGCCACAGGATAAAATGCCTCCGAGACCGCATAATAGGAAATATTTATTTGATCCAAATTCGCAACTATCTGGAAATATAACAACATCGTATTAATTTTTAATTCTCCTATGTATTTTTCGAAAAATTCGACGGTAAAACTCTGGCAGTATAAGTCAATCCACAATCTTCCTTTAAGATGCCCTAAGCTAAAAAAGATTAAGTGACATTAATTTCTGTCTTTAAACTATTTTTGAACAGTCTCTAGTCTTTAACTGTTTTTAAGCAAATTGACTTCAGCAAAATCTAATTCTAAAAGCATAAGTTTTCTGACCGCGATATATCATCACTTATAACTTACGACTTACAGCCTCTTAAAGCAAGGATCTGATTGTGGATCTAGACTAATGTTGTAAGATCTAAGCAGTTAAGATTTTTATTAATATATATTTCGTTTCACCAGTACATTTAGCTAAATTCGATATAAACTCTAAAATTATTAAGTATAATAAACTTTCTTCTATATTTTTTCTAATTAAAAAAAGAATTTTTTTATGCCTATTACATGATATATCAATAGACAATATTTTGTTTATGTAGTCGTTATTACATTGTTAAATTTAGTAAATTTAAATTTTTCACATTCAAGTTTAGTGAAAGAAAACTTAGACTTGATCCAAATGCTTCAAGTATGCGTGATACCATATACATGTTATTAAACTTTAAAACAAAATAATATTATTATATAATATAAATAAAGTAATAAATTTTTTTTTAATACATAATAATAGTATAATTATAAATACTTTACTTTCGGTAAAAAAAGTAAAAATATCTTTTTGAATAAATATCTTATAATTTTTATTGTAGAATCCTTCTCTATTTTCACTTGGAGCTAATGAAGCGGAGTACAATATTAAGTTTGTTTAAATGAAAAATAAATTAATAATATATTCAAAATTTTTAAATGGCACTTTTAAAAATCAAGATATTTTTCAGTATTTCAGGAAGTTCTTTTGATCAGCTGATTAATCGAGCACTCTTCTTGGCGCGGATTCTAAGTTTAACTGGATTTGTCTCTTTTGTTTTGCTTGCTTGAACTATAAACACGCTTTGAAAGCACAGTCAACATACAAAGATGATAATCAAATTAATGAATTATTAATTAAATATAAACAAGGTCAATGATCGAGCCTTTTAAAGCATACTATGCTCAAATAAACCAAATAAGAAATGATTTATATCTCATGCAAGCGAATTATTCTTACCGTTTCGCCTTTCCAAGGCTAAAGAGCATATTTTGTATAATGTACCGATAGCACAATGGCCAACAATAGCTGCACCTTATACAATCCACGATTTTAAATCAAATGTCTTTCTATGTAAAATGTTAAAATTCTTGCATAAAGATCATGTAATTTGTAACCTTCTTTTAACATAGGAACAGAAATTTAATACATTGCACAGAATATATACAAATGTGACATATGTATGTAAATGTTTGATAATCAAACATCAGTTTTACATTTTCTAGTTATACAATTTATAAAAATGTATAATCTATCGCGAGAAGTCGTGGAGTAAGGAACAGCGAAACATACTTTTTTTAAGAATTTCGAACAAACATTGATTAACTTAATGATGATTAATTTATCAATATCTATTATTTTATTTTATATAGCTATAATTTTGTTAAGAAATTAAATATTTTCTTTAATAATGGGAAGACTACAGGTAGACTGAATGGTGCAAAGACTACTTCAATTCTGTGCTAGATTGAATTATGTCCATTTCTACCAATATAAGTTAACTTTAATATCGGTTTTACGTAACTTTTTATATTCTTCTAGTTTTAGAAATTAGAAAAATAGTAAATTCAACAAATCAATTAAAATTAATCTATATTGATAAAGGTGGATTAATTGTAAGTTAATTAGAATTTTGGCCTGTTGTCTTAAATTACACATCAATATTAAAAAAAAAAATAAATAAAACAAAAGTTCTCGAGAATATTAATGAGCAATCGAGCGATCCTTCAAACCTACGGATTTGACAATGGAATGACATTCGATCGTGTTTCAGATGAAACATACTTCGGGTTATGTAACGCAACTGTCAAGTAAAAAAATGGCGTGTCTTATCACATAAATAGATCATTTCATACAAAAATGGCAAAAAAATCCTTGGGACATCAGTAACAATTCCTGATATAAACAAGATCGCTCCATAAGATGTTGGATATCATGAAAGCTGTATAACCTCTCGATTAGGAAGAATCCTCGTTTTACTCACGATCAAATGAGAACGGTTCGGGAGATAATATTACTAACCACTTTCCTCGACGGAAGCAGCAACGATATTTCGATTCGGAATGAGCGGCCGAGCACCGTTTTCCAATGCCTGGCACTTGACTGTCATAAACGGCGATGAAAATGGATTCATTTTTGCTGCTTCTTGCATCCAGGCTAACATTGTAATTCCCGTAACTCGCGTTTACACCTGAGAAAAGTATTTATTCAGTTTAACTAATTAGATTAGATCGCAAGCAAGTATTTTCTTTTTTTGCCCGTATACACATGGAAGTACATACAAATCTGTTAGGAAATATATAAGTCCCGTCAATCGAAAACCCACCGAAGAGTGAACACCAAGTGACTAAAGTGACACGAGCGAGATTGAGCGAGATTGAAAAGTAATACAGACAGAAGGGTTGCCACTTATCGTTTGCTTTGTCGAATTGCCGCCAGTCCAATCTTTTGGGCTGCATTCAGGAATTCAGGTATATCCACACACTTGCTTACACAGCCACATAAACGTATGCATAAAGAAAACTATCCAATCAAATTTTACGTGCGACTTTATAAAAGAAATGTGATTGGATGATTTATTTCTGCATTTATTGCAGCTGTGTAAAACCTGCGATACACGATGCTTATTTTCCAGCTGGACTGCTAGTTGGATTAGAATCTTGCCACGTATTGGCTGATACTGGCTTAGCTTTCACTGAACTGTCGTTCGACTGTAACAGAGGAATACTCGACTATAGTTGGTTGATTCTTACATTCTGATCCAGTTTAAACCCTCGATGGAAATTAGGCTACTAACAAATACGTAATCAATACGGTAGCAAGTTTCTAACTCTGGATTTACAATAGATTTTTAAGCTTTAAGCCATAAGGAATGGACGAATCACAATTAATTATTCTTCTCGCATTCAACTGTAATTGGTCAATTTCTTATGGCTTAAGGCTTAAAATATCTATTGTAGATCCGGACTAATCCAGCTAATAATCCAGCAGGAAAATAAGTATTGTGTGCCACAAGTATATATGTTCTGAATTACGCATGAAATGTATGTTGTATCATTTTATTTTTCTTTATTATTTGATGAAAGGCCAAATGGAAGCAAGGACAAATGCATTATGCGTTTAAGTCCGGATCTACAATAGGTATCTTAAGCCTTATGGCTTCTGCATACTGGACGCGGAAACGCTTGCTGCGCCTAGTCCAGTGTGCAAGAGCCATTAAACCGTAAGAAATTGACCAATTATAGTTGGTCAATGTGAGAAGAATAATTTGTGATTCGTTCATTCATTATGATCCGATTGCACTAACGTTACTTTGATTTTAAGTAAGGCTTAAAACTCTCTTGTCTCTTTTAAAATGAGACAGAGTTTTAAATTTCACTTAAAGTCAAAGTGACATTGGTGTAACTGGGTCTAAAGCTTAAAAATCTATTGTAGATCCAGGGTTATGCGTAGCTTAAAATACATCCTGTGTGAATATACCGTAAACAATTGACGACAACAGAAAAAAATATCAGAGCGCTCCTCGTTTCAGGCCTGATCTCTCCTCCGAGTTGGTAAACTTTCATTCTGTCACTTAGCCCTGACGCTGTTGGTACCTCTGTTTTGTGTATATATAGTATGCATATAGTACATATGTGCATATAGTACATATAGTAACATACAGTAAATTTCTTACAATACCCTCACGCCTAGATAAAACCTGCAACACACGATGTTTGTTTTCCTGGATTGTTAGCTGGATTAGAATTTTACTACCGTATTAGCTGTGATGCTGGTAAGCCAATACAATGGCAAGATTTTAATCCAGCTAGCAATACAGCAAGAAAATAAGCACCGTATATCACAGATTTAAGGATCTCTTTCATCAACTTGTAAGGGCTCTATTCTTGAAAAGTATCGCATACGAAAAACTAAGAAAGTACTAGTGTACATAACATATACTATAGTATTTTTTTAGTTTTACCAGAAAGAAATCTGAAAAAGGACGGTCCAAAACCTGTAACCACAAAATGCTGCCGCGCACTACTGCCCTCTGACAAAGTAAATATAAACTACATAGCAACATTCACTTTTCTAGAGATGATAAATCGATATTTGGTTCATATAATCGTGCTACATGTAACACGATTATATGAATCAAATATCGATTTAACTCGAAATTCAAAACCAGATCCGGTTTTATTAACATAAGTGAAGTCTCCTTATGGCTCCTACAGAATGCAGTAACGCTTGCTGTGCGACAAAAGTTAGCGATAGCCAATCAACGTCTCGCTTGTGCGTAAGTAATAGATATATAATTTCCATCACGTAATAAAAGTTGAACTCAGTCCAATTTTTGCCGCGCGGCGGAAGTGATATTATATCATTTTTAGAAGTTTCACAGAATAGAGAAGTATTGATTGTCACGTGGTATAAATCACATGTATGTATGTATGTAGTAATACATACGTGTGACCTGTGACTACGTGACAGTCAATACTTCCAACTTTTTCCGCAAGACGTGATAGCACTAAAATCACATCTGTCGGATTTTTCATGGATATTCCTACACTGTGTTTCAAACCCATTTTTTTTTTACCAGCCGCTTGAGTTTGATTTCATCCAATTTTTTATGGGTTTTCCTACTATGTTTCAAATCTATTTTCAGACCTCGAGTTAATTTCCTTCTTATTACTCCGTGATTAACATATAGCATGTAAACAATTGACAAAACACAGCCATACTACATTCCTTTGAGTATATTCGTGACGCATGCGCAGAACTACCATGCGCAATTTCGGGGTCCCTTTCACATAAACTTGTCGTAAAGAATCTAGTAGTATATATCATTAGTAGTCATTAGTAGTCTAGTAGTATATATAAAAGTCTATGGATTTGTCGCAAATTAACTCAGAGAGCACTTGGATTAGAGGATGTTGAAGTAATTGGATAAGATGGCTGTTGGAGCAATTGGATTCATGTACCCCATATATGTAATATTCTTCTAAGATTTGTTCGCGTCGCACGCTCCAACATGCCCAACACGCTCCAATATGTTCGCGTCACCGGAACTAATATGGTAACTAGATGTTCGCGTCGCATTAGAGCATACTCCATGGATCAATTAAGAACACGCTCCATTTGCCTCACCTCAGAAAGTGATACGATTGGAGCATGTTACGCACACATGTGTAATAGTTGAAAACTATATCGAAAAAAATATTTCAGATAAATTTTGTATAAAAACGCATTTAATAAATGCATTTTTGATATAAATATAAAAATATAACAATATAATATTAATAAAATAAAATAATAAAATGAATAATAAATGAAATAAAATAAAATGAATAAAATAAAAAGAATAAATAAATAAGATAAATAAATAAAATGAATAAAATTAGAAAAATTAAAAAATAAAATAAAATAATATTAATATAATAAAATAAAATATAATATAATATAAAAATATAATATAACTTTTATATTTATTAAAAACGTATTTATTTTGTATAAAAATGCTTTCCAAATAATCGAGGTAACACAAAATACCCAAAACGAGACACATGTCTGATCCGTTCGAGTCTCACGGATTAGGTGATATGCTCACTTGTCCTAAATCCGTTCGTATCACTGAAAATTGGAGCACATGCAACTGCTCCAACCGCCATCTTATCTATAATCCAAATGCTCTTAATTTGGAGCATGCGATGCGAACAAATCTCTATATTGCTAACGTAGGCTCTTTTTGGGAGTGGAGAGATGTGCAAAGACAACGAGATAGAAGGATGTTTCTATTTGATCATACAATATAAGTGTCGTTTTCTTGACATTCAGCATATCGTCAAGCCTTTATCCTTCTTGACATTCAGAAAGTGACAAAGGTAAAACGATACTTATGTTGATTTGTATCGATTTGTATCATCAAATGGAAAGTATCCAATATAGGATCTCTCACTTCCATACATGCAAATAAGATTGGTTAGGAACGTATTGATGCGTATTGAAGTACACTATTTAAGTGAGAGGTAGATATCACCTGTACCGAGGTGGTGGCCAGCTCTTAATTGTCGTTAGCAATATAGTAGTATTATAATATATGATGTGCCCCAACATTCAGTGATACGAACAGATTTAGAACAAGTAAGCATGTCATCTAATCTGAGACCATTCGTGTGGATCGAATATGTGCCCAACAAACGAGAATGGATTGAAATGAATTGAAATGGATTCAAATTTTCAGAAATATTGATTCACGAATGTTAAAATGAATCTTTTCAATTCTAAATGCATTTTTAATCATTTATAGGAATTGCATGGAGCATATCTCTATGTCTTTCAATCTAAAAATAATATTAGCTTTTTCTGTGCACACAAACACAATTGTGAATACTGTTCAATTCAAAATTTTGAATAGGAAAGTTTTTCAATCCAATTGCATCCAACTGAATCTAATTGAATCCAATTGAATCTAATTAAATCCAAAAAAAGTATTCACTATTTAAAATACGCATTCAGATAGAAAAAAATTTCAATCCATTTTAATCCATTGTCGAGTGCTTCGTTTCGTTTCGAATGTGTGTTATCTCGATTATTTGAAAAGCGTGACCGGCTTTGACTTTGCATTTGCGTTACCCAATAAAACGAGAAGAAGAACTGTCATCCTATGTATAGGAGTCATTATCCCTTTGTTCCAAGAAGGTTGATTTTCTTGCCAGGTTTCGCTTTGGAATCATTAAGTCCGAATCTACAATAGATGTTTTAAGTCTTAAGCTATAAAAAATTGACCAATGACAGTCGAATGCAAGGAGAATACTCGATTACGATTTGTCTATTTCTTATGATTTAAGGCTTAAAAATCTTAAAAATCTTAAAAATCTGTAATAGATCCGGGCTGATGAAATTAATGAAATTCCAAATTAAATCAACATTATGACTTTATATAAACGCAATCAATATTTTCAGTCTTATAATTCATTTGATTCTGAGAATTATTTATTATTTATTATTTATTATTATTTATTATTATTTATTATTTATTATTTATTATTATTTTTCATCTGAGATTTCTGTCTTCCTCATCAATTTTAATAAAATTAGGTTGCGTTTTTATATAAAATAAATAAATTTGAAATACTTTTTTCGATATAGTATGTTTTCAATCATTATGCATGCCCCATTATTATGCAAACGCACTGTAAACAATTGATGATAACAGAAAAAAATATCAGGGTGCTCCTCATCTTGAACTCAGACCTAGTCTCTCCTCCGGACTATGAATTCCGGCCCTAGAGTGGGTATAGAGTGACGCCAATTAACTAGAAGTCACCATTTTATGTCTTATATCTATAACGTAATTCCTCGTCTTAATTTTTTCTTTTTTTGACGTTATCTTCTTTCTAACTAATAGTACAGACACTTAAGCTGAAGTCCCATGAGGTGTATTGAAACCATAAAAGCGATCCGCTATTTCGCGTATTACTGATTATTGATTATGCTGTTATGCAATACGTGATAAATACATTTCATGAGAAATGTATTGGCGGAGCCAATCAGCATATGCATTGGCGCCATTCTCTTTATACTTACTCTAACGTAACATATAGCTAGAGCACTCGAATATTCGCATTTGCCGTTTTTAGTCCTTTTTCCACTCTTTATTCTCTCTTCAACCTTCTCTCTTCTCTCTTCTCAGCTTAGCGACGGAATGGAGACAGAGCAAGGGATTGAGGAAAGAAGCAAGAGAGTGAGAAAAGGACAAATGGCGAATGCCAATATTTATGTTATAGTGCTTTAATATAGCTTAACTGGGTCAATCAATCAATGATGAAACTTTATTCCTAGGATGGAAAGTGAAAAGTGAAAATTTTAACCATTGAAGTTAATAGAGAAATTATTCACTTTTTACTTTTCATCCTAAGAAAAAAGTTTGATTGATACTACGAAATAATAAGAAAAAGACCAAACTCGAGATCTGAAAGGCGAAACACGGTTTTGGAAAATCCGGAAAATCGAGATGTGAGTTTAGTGCCATCGCGGGAAAAGTTAGAAATATTGACTTGTTATCGTGATCACAGATCACATATATGTACATACCAACGACATGTATACTAGGCTTCCAAAACTTTCTCTCCGAGGAAAATTTTACGAAATATATATACTCGTATACGTATAATGTATACTATAGCATAAAAATCTTCCTCAGAGAGGAAGTTTGGAACACAGTCTTAGACCAAGCATTCTGTTGGTAGTTCGAAGCTGGAAATTGACAGTTTAGGTGGACCCATGTTATTTCCTTTTATCTTGCAGTATAGTCTTTTCAAGGTGTAACCTTTTGTCTACACTTTCTGCGACTAATGCTGCTAAGAACACAATTTCTCATATGCAGGGTGATTCAGAAAAAAATGTTTGTTCTTAAAGTATCATATTCCTGACTTATTTCTAAAACGATTTTTCTTTTGCGAAAATTTTGTCTGAAGCTTAGTTTTCAAATTATAAGAAGAAATAGCACGGATCACGTAGAGAAGCAGGAGCGGCGCTCATAGTTAGACGCGAGTGCTTTATGCGCGGGACGCATACTGATCGAACGCATTCATACATTTATAAAAACGTGTTTCTTCTTACCTTTCCAGTCTATTATACTATCTCTTTATTTTTCACATACTTTAAATGTGATAATTTCGTTAAATTATAAATTATAATGATGAAATTAAAATGAATATTGAATATCGAATTTTTTAATTACATTGGTAAAATTTAGAAAAATGTAGTAAAAGAGCGAAATTAGACAATAATTACGAACATGTAATTAAAACTATTGTTACGTCCTATAGATGCCAAGCCGATTCTTTTCTTTCGAAAGAATCGGCTCCACGTCGCGACTATAGTTGACGTCTATGAGACTTGAAAGGAGTCCTCTGATAACGATTTGACAGAACTGAAAAGAGAGACCGGATAAATTCCGCAAAAACTCGTAAACGTTAATCAACCCGGAAAGAATAACAATCTTAATGCAGATCTGGAAAGTGACAAGATTGCAAAAGACACTATAAATGCACTGAAGTCACGCAATAGTAAAAATCCAAGCTTGTCGTCCCAGATTGATTAACAATTTCTTAAGAAAACAGGCGTCACATCGCGCCTAAAAAATCATAAAACGCATGGGATAACTTTCCATGGTAGCGTTATCTAAGATCGGACTCGCGACTGACAATGATTGCCCTGCATGCGAAACTTGTGCACGGTAACCGTCTGTTTACCTAGCCATATTTTTCGCGAGGATAACAGAATTCGTTATCTGTCTGGAGCAATCTTGTCTCTTTAAAGAAAAATATAAATTATTTCTTTTTTTCTCGAAACCTATCTAACAATACATTTTAGATTAACGATAGGACGCTATAAAAATCGTAAATCTCGCGACATTGCAACTAACTATTGCATCTAGGCAAAGAGCACTATGCTCTTTTTTTATAAATAGAGATCCCGCAGAGCGACAGATACGAAATCAATCTATTTTAGTTCACGTTGGTTAATACTAGTCAGTGAAAACCCGCGCTGAATCTCGGAAAGTTCACGCTAGTTCGTGTATGTGCATAAAATTGTAGGCAACCATCATTATTGGGATCACCCAATAAATCACTGGCTACTGCAACTGCCTTCCTGGCGCTCTTCTATGGACAGCGGGTCTGCACGTTCATTCCAACTTACATCTATCCGAAATCTCGTAGGCCAATCAGCTAATAGTAAATCGGCCTGCCATCCCTTCCGATTTAATCATATATCCTCCCCAATAAAAATAACATATATATATATATATATATATGTTATAGCTAATTGCTCAACATTTGCACGTCTCTCGATGAACACTTTCCACGTTGTAGGCAAGATTATGCGATTGCCTCCATTATCACCAATTACAATTTTTACATAGGACATAAGTCCCATGCTGATTCTAATGTCCAGATATTTATAAGTTGTAGATATCAATGCGAATTTTCTTCTCATAATATAAGGAGTATGACAAGATGTCGAAGATGTATAAGAAGATATACTATTAAAGAAAGAAGAATACAGGTAGAAAAATGTGTAACATATATCAAAAGCGTGTAAACAAAATTTTATATAATTGAACACAAACTTACTGTCCCTCGCATGTTTCACCTCCCGTTTGAATTGGAAAGTAGTAGTTCATCTTTTCGCTGTATTTTCAAAAGTTTTTACTATTCGATTTCCTTTGAGACTGACGCGATAATGTTAGCTGAGCACTTCTTTTAAATAGTGTTCTATTCCATCTTTTACATCCCAAAATAGAGGGGATTTTTTCATTTTCAATCCTACGTCAAATTATGCAGTGATACACGTCATAAGAATGCACTTTGATCATATTGAACCTTCTTTTTTTTTATCTATGAGAATCGGCGCCGACAACAACAATAATAAAGTCTGTCTGTTCTCATTCTCTTCTCAAAAATGCATTTTGTACAGTATATCAAATGTGGAATTTACTTACCTTAACAACTATAGATCGAAATCACATTTTTCCAAACATACTTCAAACTATACAATGACTTATATCATAAGAATGCACTCTGACGAATGATTTTATCTATGAGTTCGACGCCAATAATAACAATAAAGTTTTATCTATTCCTATGTTTTTTTTTCAAAAATATTTCGGTTTATCTTTTCGACTGCGACAAAAAATTATTCTTTCGGAAACATGTTCGAACATGTTAGAACACGTTAGAACAGCATACCAAAAAAAAAATGATTCATTTTCGATAAGGTATAAAACGAAAAGATTTTCTTTTTGAGATCATATTTTGCTAGCAGTCGAGTTTAGAGTTTATTCAATGTTATATCGATGTATATGTGTATGTATACTTAATGGAAAAATGAATTTTGCACGAGGATGAAGTGATGGACGAAGAAATAAATGATCAACATGAAGAAATAAATTATTAATATGAAGAAATGTCTGACCAGGAAATGTCCGATGAAGATTATGCTCTGTCAAATGTTTCGACAGTGACATGGAGAACAATGACAAAGTAATATATCGAAATTTAAATCGAGCTCAAGTAAACGTCTTAAATCCTGTGAAAAAAATGTGCTGCATTGAGTTCTATTATACTGGTCATGAAAGATATTGCTTCATATTGCTCAATATGGATTGTAGAAATAAACGATCAATTTTCAAGTTTTCGTGCCGTTCGAATACATGATACCAACATATGTACAATTCTCGGAGGATATTCCTATTCGGAATGTAAAAATTTATTTTATCAAATAATGCCTTGTGTCCTATTGTCCACGCAATGATACAAGGTGTTGTGAAAATTTTGTCAAAGATATAAAAATAGACTAAAAATATACATTTTCTCAAAGCTTTTTTTAATGAAAAGATTGTGAAAAGAGAATATTATAATATGGAATAAACGAAGAGTGAGTTGGTGGAGCAAGCCGCTTGATGAATACGCGAGAAGAGTACGTCGCATGGGAATAGTGTTGCGATGTGTTTATCGAATCGCTGGAAGAACAGAGTCGTGTTAAACGTCGACTGGGATCAAACAATCGTTGATCGCTCGTATCGTGCGACTTGAAAATTTTAAAGATTCAATGCGTGATCGTTTTGTGCAAGTGGGTGCCGAGTACAGTGCGGGACTCCGATGGCGCGAGATAGAAACGGCGTTCGAAAGCCGTATATCGGTGCCATGATAAACTCCAGGCACATCGAGCCTTGCCAATTCCTCGAAAACGCGAGTGAAATTGTGCTGGAACGTGTGCGAGACGTTATGCAGAGACATAACTCTATAAAGGTAAATACTGTATTCAATGGTGAATTCATAACAGTGATAAACGCGCGAATAAAAGTATACTATAAGAAATTATGAACTCTTCAATACTCTGATTTACAACAATGGTATGCGTCGCGTGTCGTTGACCTATCCTAGAGTATCACTAGAGGAATTCCAGGAACGCGATAGCAACTGGATACTGTCGCGTATCCTGAATTTGACTCTCAATGTGAATAAATATAAATACCGTTGCATGCAGGTTGTCACATTGAGTTATCGCGAGAGAGAAAGAAAGCAGTAATCAACGTGCAATCCATCAATCCGTGCTTCGCGTGGTCAGTGGTTGCCGCTCTACACCCGGCTAAAATTCACACAAATCAGGAATCCTCATATCAGCACTATAATACCACACTAAATCTCCAAGACATTCAGTTTCTGATAACGCTGAACCAAATAATAAAATTCAAAAATCAGAATAATATCTCGTCAACAGTATTCAGGAATAGAAAAAAATTCTTCCATTACGACTCATCAGCCGAAAGAGGTACGAGTATGTTAATTTACTGTATGTGGATACACAGGATGATAACGCGGGGCAATTTGCGTTGATTAAAGATCTGTCCCGCCTCGTGAGATTGCAAATTACTAGATCCAAGAATAAGTAATATTTCTGCGATCGGCAAGTATAATAAGAAAAAAAAATCGATAAAACAATATTAACAGAAACAGTGATAAATATTATAATAATTTTGTATGATCTTTTCAAATGTCTACATTACTTCAATATAAATTACAGTCACACTCAGTAGACTGCGGTAAAATGAATGACTACGCCATCCGATTGCCTAGTGAGGATGATAAATGGCTGAGCTTCAACTACTGGAAGGAGCGTATCTCGTTCGTGATACGCTGACCTGTGAATTGGAAAAGATGGAGAGAGACCCGAATAAGTCTACACACACGTATTAGCAACACAAGGTATTCAGCATCGGGTACTTGTTCGTATGACAATTTGCTGTCGAAATAGTTTTCATCGCGGTAACAATTGTATTGCGTGGTTCGTCGAGGAACTCCGAAATCTAGCGCATAAAGTAAATACTATCTTATCTACTAATGTTCCCATGGCAGATTTCACACGATACGATTGGCAAAAATTTGACAGCACCACGCACTGTGTGCGAAAAACTGTTCACCTGACAACACATGGGTACGCGATCATTGCCATTTAACGGAATGATTTAGAGCCTCACGCATTCGAATTGTAACTTGAATTACAAAGATTCACACTGCATACCTATCAGCTGTACAAGTATGAAATGACGATTTGAGAAACAGATGACGCACCAATGCAGTGTGAAGTACAAAGATTTAACATTATACGCCATTTTATTGTACCATCAACAAGGGTCAAACGCGCAAAGTGATTTGATTGAAAAGTGTTTGCATAGTATTGTGTTGCTGTGTTTAATACGACGAAATTTGTACCAAGGAGGATTCGTGGACAGCATTAATTTTTTGTTTTCATTTGAAGAAAACTGCTGCGGAATCATACCGATTACTTGGAGAAGCTTATAGTGAACATGCTCCATCGTAAAAAACATATGAACGATAGTTTCAGCGTTTTTCCAAAATTGGAGATTTCGATGTTGCAGACAAGGAATACGGAAAAACGCCCAAAAAGTACGAAGACGTAGAATTGTAAGCATTGCTGGATGAAGATGATTCACAAACACAAAAAAAACTCGCAGAGCAATTGAGCATTAGTCAACAAGCTGTTTCCAATCGCCTACGAGAAATGGGAAAGATTCAGAAAGTCGGCAGATGGGTGCCACATGAATTAAACGAGAGACAGATGGAGAGGCGCAAAAACATATGTGAAATTTTGCTCGAACGATACAGAAGAAAGTCATTCTTGCATCGTATCGTTACTGGGGATGAAAAGTGGATTTTTTTTAGAATCCCAAGCGCAAAAAATCATGGATAGACCCAGGCGCACCACATCGACCGCAAGACCGAATCGCTTTGGCAGGAAGACGATGCTCTGTATTTGGTGGGACCAGAAGGGTGTGGTCTATTATGAGCTATTGAAGCCTGGCGA
>Ga0157364_1001660_pt1 | contig 19358 bp, 12 predicted proteins | sample AttsexASBM2_FD_111476 | JGI IMG/M metagenome (GOLD analysis project Ga0157364, IMG submission 111476) | Fungus gardens microbial communities from leaf cutter ant in Ribeirão Preto, State of São Paulo, Brazil - Atta sexdens ASBM2 | ecosystem: Host-associated > Fungi > Mycelium > Unclassified ...
GATCAAAACTAATTATTTCATATCTGTACGGAAAGAACGATTTTATTAAAGTGTCTAAATTTAATTAGATACAAATCTGAAAAATTTTTTTTTATTGGACTATCAAAATAATTATGTAGAACGCCCAAATTGTTTGCTAGAATGTCAAAACTTTTTGTAACAAGTATTGCCTATCACGTTCAATGCGCACCATTCCTATGTAATTATTTTGATAGTCCAATAAAATTATCTTTTAGATCTACATCTAACTAAAATTTTTTAGATACTTTAGTAAAATCATTCTTTGTAGATTCTTATTACAATAATTAAAGAATCTCTATCCTGCATGCGAAACGTGCGAAAAAAGAGAAAGTTTATCATTTTCGCTAAGTAGGAGAGACCGGGGCTAATAGATTCATTTTTCAAATTTTTACAGACGAAATTAAGAGACTTATCGAAAAAATGAATTCTATATCAGTTATTACACACATTTGACTACCTAATAATATTTTAATAATAAGGAGAAACTGATAATTAATATAAAAAAAAATGCATTTTTTTAATGCATTCCATCTGATTTAACTAGGACCGGGATTCAACTGGGACCAGGATAATTCGACTAAGATTATTAAAATAAAGATTAATGAATTTTAAGCTACATCTTTGGCTATTAATAAAACTATAAAAATATATTTTAAACACAAACATTCGCTTCGCAGGGCAAAACAATACTTCTTTTTGCAAAATTTGTTCATTTCGTGCAAAAACATGTCGAATGAGCCTAGTTTTCGAGATTGGACATGAGGAAACTAAACTTATAATATTATAGTATTTATCACTGAGGAAAATCTCTTTAAAGGAATAAAATTTTGAGTAAGTACTATAAGAGTCGTCACTAAATGAGTCATACAGTTCCATGCTGTGATTAGGGATCTACTATTCCCATTTCTTCATTTTTTAAAAACATTAACAGTATACGATACAAAGCACATAAACAAAAAAAAATCTGTTGGACTTTATTAAGTAAGAACTACTTATTTAAATAGAAATCAAATATCGCAGACAATCATATACGATATACAAAACAAAAATTTTAAGAATAAAAATATTTACTTAGGTGTACGATTTTTTTAAAATTGTGGCATAATTTCTATCATAGATAGTGTTCGCAACAAGATGTTACAGCAGACTTAGCGGCAGTCGCTGTTGCGTGTTCAGACACGTTTATGCGTGTCTCGTGTGTTTTGTTTTTAATCTCGTTGTTGTAATCTCGATTATTCTACTTACCCTTATAGTCAATTAACCCCGGTATCTCCCCTATATCTGCACATAGCATGCGTGTTTATTGATGTAAATATTACAGTTAATGCGTCATATTATATTAGCATCATTATCGAAATATCTTTTCTCATGATTTAGATCGCGTAGAACTTCATATAGAAAGAACGATTTTGTTGAAATACATAAACATTTAGATAATATTAGGCCATTAAAATATTTGTAGGAAACTCAAGCATGATGAATAATATATTGCAAAAAATTTAATATTCTAGCAATCAGCTTTAATATTCTAGCAATCAACTTCTATATAATTATCTTAATAGTCCAATAAAATTTATTTTCAGATCTGTATTTAGCTAAATTTTTAGATACTTCAACAAAATCGTTCTTTCCGTGCACCAGAAATGCTCGTTCACGTAATCGTTTTGTAATCAAATCGATTCTGTTTGAGGGGCAGTAACAAACGTGGCGATGCCTAAATCCAATTGATCCAATGTATATTATCTTGCGAATCGCCGTTATCTCGCATTATACAAATATATATTCGAAACGGAGTCCAAAGCAAACCGTTATGTGTAAATATTCACCATTCGTGCAAGTCGCACAATAAAAATGAATCAAAATATTAATGAATCATAAAATTTGCGAAACTTGCGAAAGTCATAAATGACCGCGAGCGTGTCATCCCATCTGACTGTATGACGTCCGCGAAGAAGAGTGCGAATCTCACACGAGCACGTTTTGATCATCCCTGACAATTACCGCTCGTAACGCGAGCGATCAATTTCTCGTCGCGTTACAACAGAACGGCGGCCGTTACTGTAGCGCTCTTTTCGTGTGGGAATCAGATCTGTGCGAGTCACATCCTCCTCTCTTTTGCCCGCGCACAATCCGCGTGTTCTCTTCTCCCCATGCCTTTCTCGCGACGAGCTGCACGTCCAAGCTCCTATTGGGAGCTAGTAATGACTGGCTAACTAGGTTTTAATAGGAAGACGATTTCTCGCAGCGAGAAAACAGACTCCTCGTTCGCGCGCTCCTCGCCGATTCTCGTGCATACAAGGTAAGAAAGAGTTCTTCTTCTCGCGCGACATCACAGTCGAGGATCCTCCATAGCGGAACAGATGCACACTCGCGTTGATTGCCGACTACAATGCGCATATCGGCCGCGATTGCATTATTCGACAACAGATTGTATGTAATTTAAGATATTGACGCGAGATCGAATTTAAACATGAAAATTCCTTCATGAATTTCATTCCTCATTGTTAGACTGCAATCGATTGTGGCAGATTGTGCTACAGAAATAAATGGTTTTTCTAAATTATTTTTTATTTTTAATGTAAAATAATGCAAAATAGAGGAGAATTATTATGTTTAAAAATGATGTATAGCAAAGAAATATGATAAAATTTGCTAATCTCAATTTTATGATAGTGGAATTAATCCAAGATACTATCACATATAAGTTCCTGCGATTCTTTTTATAAATATGTAAATTGGATAGAGTTACTTTACGAGCATTTTACATGTTACATTTATAATATTAAGTGTAATAAAAAGAAATCCATTATTTTATGAAATTGAATGGAAAAATAATGGATTTCTTTTTACTATACATAATATAACAGATGAAAATATAATGCTTATTCATAAGATCTTGATTAAATTTTGTATCTCTAATGGGTATTGAAGAAGATAATAATTAATTGATATTTTACACATACAGATAAATTGATAACAATATCCCTTTCGAAAATACTTTATTACATTTATACATTAAGAGAAAATACATACATTGGAAATATACTGGAAAAAAATATATTTTAGTAGATTTTTATATTATTTAATAATGCAAGTCAAGTTATAAAGAAGATATACATATTTACCATATTTATTAAATTGTCTTGTTTCTTTTCGATCATGATGTCATAATAGCGCTTTGTATTGAAAGAGGAGGCTCCGGTTCTATATCCTATCACAGTACGCTTCGTTGTTCTGATCTTGCGTTTCGAGAGCATGCATTAGATCGAGAAACCCTTCCGTGATTGGCAGATATTGTGCGGGGATCAGACACACGATCGTCGGGCATATTCTGAACGTCCTTAGATCCCGAGCGTAACCACATGTCGCATCTTTTTGTTGCAGATGAATCAGCTCTGCAGGGTTTGCGGAGAGCCAGCCGCGGGTTTTCACTTTGGGGCTTTCACGTGTGAAGGCTGCAAGGTCAGTATCTTCGCGTCACCATTCTTCCACAGCTATTCATCCGCATCGTTATTCTCTAGTAACAAAACAAAAAAGGAATGAAGAAAAAAGATAGAAAGAGAGGGATGACTCGCGATCTGTTTCTCGCGACATTTACACCGGAAATTACGTAAATCGAGTAAATAGAATCAATGTATAGGAATAAAGCGCAATAGTATCGGACATATCACTTTTTTTAATGTAAGTCAGGCTCTCACATCGACGGCAGTACAAGAATATCCTGATAAAAATTAATTACTCACTCGTTTACAAATTTTAAATAATTTTTAATAAGAATAAAAAATAATTTTTCAACGGATTTCAGAGATATTTGACATACAATATTTGAGTTCGAATCTGCCATCAGAAATTCTATCAGGTCGAATTTTTAAAATGCAGCATCATTTTAAATTATCATTTTAAGATATATAATTTTTTTTTTAATACTCTCGGTGCGATGAATTATAAGCAAAGCGAATGTTTTCAGATTTTGATAATTGAAAAACATTATCAGGGATATTGGAATGGAACATGCTAAGTGACTATTATTGATTTCTAATACATGAAACCAATCTAATCATGTAAAAAACAAAATTTGAACTCTCAACATGATTTGTTTTCTAATTTCAAAATTTTTCTAAAATAAAAAACTTTACTATATATATTCTCTAAATTTTTTGAGTGGAATCTCAGTCTAAAGAATAAAAATTGAATCAGTCTTGAAAAATAGTGGCTCAGTTTTCAATCTTTGAGAGTGAGATTTCGTTCTAGAAGAGTAAGATTCTGCATTCTAAAAGTTTTAGAAAGTATATTGAAAAAAATGTCTTTTCTTATATTTAAAAAATCGGACTTGAAGGAAATATTTCGAGCAGATCAGATTCAGCGTCGAAAATTATCCTAGAAATTTTATATGCTTCTGCAAAGAACTTTATAAATTAGTGTAATTCATTATCAAATTAAGAATTGTTATGCATTATTAATTGGAATCTGTGTGCCGTTGTGCAAAGGTTAAATTGTATCTCGCGAGTACGCGCGATTTTTAGATAAAACTTGTAGATTTTCGCGATTGCTAAGAATCTGGTTTTTACTAAAAAATAGCTAAACATTTATTTCAACGCGTGTTTCTCAGTATGCCTGGTCTCTAATAAAGCGAAAGCGCAAATCGATTACGATTGATCAATGCGCGCCCATTTCGCTTTCTGTTGTACAGTCTTTCTTCGGGCGCACCTACAACAATCTGGGTAGCATTTCCGAATGCAAGAATGGCGGCGTCTGCGTGATCAACAAGAAGAATCGTACCGCCTGCAAGGCATGTCGCTTGCGGAAGTGCCTGATGGTGGGCATGTCCAAGTCCGGCTCGCGCTATGGCCGACGCTCCAATTGGTTCAAGATACATTGCCTGCTGCAAGAACAATCTCAGCAAGCGCAAAATCGCCTGATCAAAGATCCCAAGTCCGCGTATGAGAAAGCGTTCGGCTCGTTAGACGCTGCGAATAACAATAATAATAATAACAATACCGAAAACGCCAGTAACACTAGCGCCAGTAGCATCGTCGGCATTGTTACTACGGCGACTACTACGGCGAACAGTTACCATCATCACCTGCACCACCATCACCATCCTGATCGATTGCCCAAGAGAGAGGATGGTGCGCTCAGGCCACCGGATCTTTCGGTGCAACTGAGGTCACCCGACATCCCGCCAAGAACCAGCCAGGAAGCGATCTTGAGGTCTACCGATATCCCGAGGGCACCGCACGAGATGCTCAGGCCTGAAGTTTCGAGGTTCCCTATGTGGCGGGGTCCACCGTTGTTTCATCCAGCGCTCACGCATATGCAGTTGCTGAACACACCGTTCTTTCCGTTTCAGCAACGCTTTATTGTACCTTATGTGAATCAAGTAGGTCCACCGCAGATGGCGACCAGTTTGTCGAGCTCGTCCAGTGAGAGCATCAGTCCGCGATCGACTCCATCGCCAACGAAGAGAAGTGAAGAGAATCGAGAATGCCGTGAGATTGATCGCGAGACCGCCGAACGAGATCGATGTCCTAGAGCAGGTTCGACAGAGGTCGCATATGATAAGAATCTAACATTCTTGCGATCTCTCGGGCCAGAACAAGATGAGCCAATGGATCTCAGTATGAAGGACACAGATGGACAGGAAGTGGATGCTGGCAGTATGGAGGAGGAAGAGGAGAAGTCGAGCAATAGCGAGGAAAATGAGCTTCTGCAGGATACCGGACCGCCCTTAGATCTCACCCGAAAGACATGACCTCGGATACCAAACGGTGCTCACTAAGTGCTCAACAAGAACTGAATCCGATCGAGAAAGGATCGATGTCACCTCAAATTCACGTGGATAATAGGGGCAAGGTCGTCGAGTAATTTGTTGAAATAAAGCTAACGATCGAAGGCTCTCCCATAGCAGGAGGAGGAAGAACGAGCGATCGAAGGAAAAAAAAACAAATGGATGAAAAAGAAGAAGGAGGCAAAGAGAAAGATGAAGAAGAGAATGAGTGCACACGAGATGCGGAGAGAGGGTGAAAGAAGATACAGTTACATCGTAATAACGCGGCGAGCGAGAAGCACGGCTGAGTGTCAAAGGTGCCTTGGCGCAAGAAACGAGGAGGCGACTCAGAGGGAAAGAGGAGTAGCCGAATACGATTACGTTGGAACGACATGAGAGAGAAAAGCAGGAGTAAGCGAGGAGAGCGCCTATGCCGAAGAAGAAGAAGAAGACGAAGAAGAAGAAGTGCCGCGCGTAGCCAGCCGGCATAAACGGCTTTACGATCGGCGATCGTCCGATCGATGAAAATTGCTCAAGCCGCTCGGTATTAACCGACAGTCGACACACAAGTCTCTTTTGCCCGGTCGTACCCCGACGGCAGGTGCACATTGACGAAGCGACCGAGAATATATCGGCTCGTGATATATTCTCTTTCGTCGTTCGAAGAAACGTACGACGGACGTATCGTGCCTTATGAAGCTGGCATCAGACTATGCGCGACTCGCGATTCCGGCTATTCGTTATTGAGTCTCGTGCATATTGTGGACAGGTAGATTCGTCGCGTTCATTATTCGTCGCTAATTCATTATTCACGCTGATTCGCCAGCGCGGTATATCGACGAAATTAAGAGGCGTGAAACACTATCGGATCAATTCATTCGTGATCGTTCGTGTATAGAGCTGCGCTATGCAAACGAACGAGACTACGAATCGCGAATCGTGTGGCAGGGTTCACATCGGCGAACCGACGAATTTCCACTACGGATCACGAACCGCGAATCACGAATCACGAATCGCGCATATCGTAGCACCAGCTTGAAGCGGTGCCTTAAAAAATACGGCGGTAAAAAATATCGCTGGTGATAGTTTAACGTTAAACGATATGTAACCGTTTGCCGTAGCGTGGCGACAACGCACGGCGGGATGGCCAGTGAGTGCTTCGCGCGTACTATTGCGCCGACGAATCGTTCGGTAGTGTTCGGAGGCTTCGGATCATCAGCTCACTTCGATCCGTGCACTCGCGTCGATTTGTCAAAAAAAAGAAATCGACGGCGATGCAAGAGATCGGACGACGATGATCCGGGCGCCGGATATATATTGTGATTCTGCGAATTCCAAGTGCTCTTAGTACGTAACTTATGTATATTTTTCGAGAATCTTGTCGGACGAACAGGGATGATATCGAATCCAAGCGCGAGGAACCGTTCCGAAAAGCTCTGATCGTGCCGATCGTCCGCAGTAGGATCCGCAGTTGCGTTTAAGTACAAAAAAAAAAAAAGAAAAAAGAAAGAAAGGAAGGAAGGAAGAGAAGAATATATGGGAGATGCGGTAGCCACGATCAGACGATACGCGCGAGGCATGGGCACCGTTTGAGTGTCCGAGTCGAGAGAAGAGTACGAAATGAAATAAAGAATATTGTATACTTAAATGTGTGTAATACCTTGATCGCCGTTCATTAAATATCCCTCCTCATCAATCCCCGATCCTCCGTCACGTTCTTAACACGAGATGGTATTCGATTACTTTCATCTCGCGCGTCTTTCACATTCCACGCCGCGCCGCTATCGTACGCGCGCGTTATAATATTTATACACGCGCGCGCGTAGACGCGTATCATCGTATCTGCGATGTTATTTATCTAGCAATAAATTTGTCCGTCTTGATATACTACGCAAAACACGTTTTCCCGATAGTTTCACGCCGACGCGACGCGACGCCTCGGGAAGAATAATGCGATTCCCCCATCCAGAGTCGAGGACGTCGAAAACGCCTGACAATAAATTTTCTTAAAAGTTCAGCAATAAACACGCGAGTATATCGATCGTAAGGTTTCTCCTCCTAAGGTTGTTTGACCGGGTCAGCTCCGTTCCGCGCACGCGGAAAAAAAAGACTCCGCAGGAGATGGCCAGCGAAACAAGCGCGCGAGCGATGTACCAGGAAATGCGTACGCGGAAGTTTTATTGCTAATTACGTTATACTCTTCGAAATCGAGATGGTTTCTCGTCGATGCGGTGTAATATTCCCGCGTGGAACCTGACAATTTATTATGAATATCCGTGCCGCTGCGAGAATCTTCGAGGTGCCGCAGATCTCGAGGAGAGATCATGGCCGGAATTTACGTTTTCGCGACATGACCTGTCTGTAGAGATTTATCTTAAAGGAAAGTTTTCGTCTGTTTTAGAACGCGACCTCCTTCGCGAGTACATTAAATTATTCTTTATCGATGCGCTATTATTAGCAATCTTATGATCATCAAACGCGTTTGGCGCTTTGTATCTTACGGAGAAATACAAATATTTCGATCTTATCTAAATATAACTTCAAAATTGTAATGTATTGATTTTTCAAGGTATGCCACTTCGTATTATTTAATCGAATAGTTTGGATTTCAGAAAACTATACTAGACAGCAACGTCCGTGATATTATTCCTGTTTAATTTATGCATGGCCTCCGTAGCTTCGCGAGTATTTGCAAAAGATACTTCTCTAAGTTAGACTAGAACGTAATATATGTCTGGCAACATAAATTGTGCAACGCAAAACGTGCAAGTTCGCAAAATCATGTTTGCAGCTCGCAAGCCCCGACACGAGATCTCTGTCAATATTCTCGTGAACAAAATGGCCTTCCCTATGCTAGAACACTTAAATAGCACTTCGTACATATTGCGAGCACGTTTTCGCATATATCCAATGAAAAGATGGACTATTCATGTTTGCTGTCGCGAGATAATTAGTACTGAATTTATGAATCACTTGACATGATCCTTGAAAAGATGGCGTGATCTCTAACTAAACTATAATTTCAAAATATTTCTTCGTTGTCGAAGATGTACAACTTCAATTACATTGATCGACAATAATTTTATTAATTTTGAATAATTTTAGTTAATTTTTGTATATTTTTAATGCTAATTCTGAAGATAAGATTCAGAATTTATTGTATTTCATAAGTTATAATTTTTTTTTGTAACCGATATCTCTTTTTAAAAATGTATACATTTTGCTAATAACGAGCTAACAATAGCTCGTTGTATGAGATCTTTTTCTTAACTTAAAATGATTTATTTTTTGCTTAGTCTTTTAATAGAAAATCCTGTTAAATTCAAGCTGAATCATTTATTTATAAGCTCTAAGTAAAAGAGATAAGTAGAAGAATCTTTTAATATGTCACATTTAAAAATCCTGTCTTCAAATTTAACAAACGGAATTGAAATCAGCACAAAATAATATTTTAAGAAACACTCTATCACATTAATTTAAAATAAGAAAAGTGAAATTTTGTCGATCAATGTTATTGCAATTTGCAAATTAATTGCCATTGTATTTCTGAATGCATATAACAATCTTCTCTATTCTTCTCGTAAAACCTCACCATTCTCAAATTTCATAATCAAACGCTTGTGCTTTGATTCAATAATAAATTGCACAATGCGGGTGGCTGTTTTTCATTTAACGAGTACTTTTATTCTTGTCTTGATTTCGGGAATCTAGCCGATCTTTTAATTCGCCGCTTACGGCACCCTGTTATACGCGATATTAAATAACGCAATGATTCGGCGATTACAATTTTTACGCATTTAATAACCGCCTGACGCGGACTGCGAATTATCGTTAGTGCGGAATTCCCTTTTCGCGACACGCCGTGAGTGAAGCTACGTTTAGCAAAGATTTCTAGTAATCGCTATTCGTGTTTCCGCTATCCGTATTTCGATTCCTCTGCAGGGTCTTCTCAACAGTAGTCACGTGTTACATTGCGAGGGGATTTGCAAGTGACGCACGAATTGTGTGTGGTACTGGCAGCATAGTGCACGCATCTCCGCCAACGAGGTGTTCACCTGTATGCACCTGTGTACTCGCGTTCACGCTCGTAACCTCGCGACTGTAAAATGCCGAGTGGATAAGACTACTGCTTGTTGACTTAGGCGGGACAAGAGAGGCTACTCGATGTTCATCCTTCCTGTCGGGTCTGATTCAGGTATTTCGAAGGACGAGCGCTGAGAAAAAGTATGACAAGAACGATATCATACGTAACTATTCTCCAAGCTCAATTAAAAAAATTGCGATTTTATTATATCTCTTCCAATGTCCACTGAGTCTTTTGCATAATACGTGCATATCTCGATAAAATTTGAGATTTATGGTTCATCACAGAAAACAATGAAAACTTAGCTTGTCCTAAGACAATATCAATCAATCTACAAAAATTTTCGAATTTTGCAATCAAAATAACATAACATAAATATTAAAAAAAGAAAATAGAAACAAGAATACAGTTAATCATTTTAAATCATTTTGTCGAAATCGTATTGAATTTATTTCTAATGCTATATTAATTTAAGTTTCTTTAATATTCTCTAAATTTTTAATATTCATATATTTTTTTAATTATTTCAAATATATAGTCTTAATTAAAATTATTAATTATGTTAAGAATTTCTAATTTTGCAGTTTTCACATGCAAGATTTGAAACTTTACAAACATAATAAAAATGAATTAAAATATACTCGACTTATAGTAAATATATTAATTCCTATTTTTTTCATAAATTTATGTTTAGCAAAAATTCAGTATAACAAAATGTTCTTTCTTATAATTGATTTGAAAAGAGTAATTGTTCGTGTCACAGATGAAATAATACGTACGTCGCATATTTAGTTGATGGGAATTTGTCAATGCAATAAAAGTCGTATCACACATAGATACACATATACATATCAGGAAATTTCTTCTAACAGTTATGATCAGGCAATCGATCGGTTTAAGATGTATAATATCAAAAAGCGCGTGCACATGTAAATCATTAATCACGTCTATCGGGCTGATATTGTCGAAGAATTCGATCATTTAATCATCTTGACACCTTGTCGAATGTAATATCCGAAGATATTCGTCATTCAATCGTCCTTAAAGCTATGTTAATTCCTGCTCTGACTTTTTATACGAATTTTTAATTCTTCTCATGTTGTATCATATAATATTTATTCTACTCATATACATTTCTTCATCTATTTTTCTGACACTAATCGTTCTGAAGACACGACACTTCGCGCTTCGAAAAGACGGTTCTCTTTTATTAGGTATAACAGGATACAGTAATAGTGCATTTAACACGACGGCACATCGGCAAGGATCGACATTAATGTCAGCCGTTTTTATTTCCATACGCAAAATCATTCTCCAAGTTTTACGTTCTTTGTACAAAGTTTTCCGTACTGCTGTTATTTTTGTATCGTTGAATAATTTTATATAACAATCTTTTACGCCGTATATCTTCCGAGCCGTAAACGTTCTTCGCGCATGTTTTTGCGATGCGTTATTTATCCGTCACCGATTCGCGCAACGATGTTATAAATTAACCTTCTATTTAATCTATTAATCCATCTATTCCTTTTGTGTTAATCAAATCAAAAGTCGTTATTTGATTATTTTCGATACTGCGCGTTATCGCATTATCCCAAATTATCGAAGTATTCTCTATGCATCAATTTTTAACTTATTGTTTTCTAGTAATTCTTATGCTATGCCAGATATATCTTTCATCGTGTGAATTTTTCTCAGCGGTATGCCGTTTTATTGCTGAGGACGACCTGAGCGACAAGTCTAATTCTGCCGGACTGTTTCTTTCCATTTACACCTGTCGAGTAATCAAGGTGTTATCGACGTGTCAAAATAGATTCTGTCTCGAGGATACGTGTTGCCAGACATTTAAAAAGTACGACCACGTCATTGCACGATCATTCAAGAAGAAAAAAGAGAGCGAGAGAGAGAGACAGAAAGAGAGAGAGAGAGAAAGAGAGGAGCATACTTGATTTTTTATTCTCACAACTTGAGAACCGTTCAATATCTATGAGGCGTCTCTCGGATTATGAGAGAATATAAAGCATAATGGCTTATATATCCATTGCTAAGCGTTTTTTTTTTTCGTCTCTTTTCGTCTCGCATCTTCTACTATAGATGGATTACGTAAATTTCGATGAAGAAACTATATAATAAGATCGTTCAGGTTCTCTGTCTAGTTATAAATTGATCAAGTTCTTTCTCTCTCTCTCTCTCTCTCTCACATCTCTTTCTGTTCAAGAGAGAGAACGCGAAAGAAAGAGAATAAGAAACAGAAAAATGGGGTAACCGGAAGGGAGTGAGAAACAGACTGACAGACAGACATAAGGGGAGAGACAGCGGGAGGGACGAAGTGACGAAGGAGAGAGTCCGGAAGAGAAGCAGGACCGGTTGCTTGTTCATTGACGGGGAGAAGGCCCGCTCGTGAATGGTGGTGGACACTCGCGAGCCAAGAATAGGATTCACCTCTTGGCGGTCTCGAATTTTTCTGCGTTGCGCTCATGAACTCGCATCACAGTCGTGTTATGTCGCATCTCCGTCCTTCCTCCCCTTCCCATTTCCTCTCCTCTACCGCTTCGGAGACGTAACTGTATTTTGCGATGGTGATTAATTCGCGGATGCTGAGAACAATCTTGATCGAATTCAGCGGCAATCAGCTTCCAGCGGCAAACCGCCTTGTCTTGATTTCCGTGCCATCACATGTAACAACTCGCGACTGTTTTTGGTACAATTTCCCTGAAGGAGTCAGCTCTCTCTCTCTCTCTCTCTCTTTCTCTCTCTCTCTCTCTCTCTCTCTCTCATCACATTGATGGAAATAATTTGAATGATAAAATTATGATTAATCCATTAGACATTTACCAAGACTGAAATATTCGCAAGCGTCTTTTCAACAATGACAGTCAAGCCTTCGCAATTCGAGAGTCATTTATAACGGCAGTAGCCTGATGGAATACAACATCTATGACGAGCAACCATTAAAAATATAATAAATTTCGCCAAAGGTTTTTATTTCAATTAAACTCGTATCGTACTGAACACGACCGACTCAACTTAATATTCAGTCCCGCGAAATTCCGAGCAGGTTTCTATTCATCTTCGCTCCTTTTAATGATCAAGCGATGTCATAGCCGTTAAAGGACACAACGACGTCGACTGATGATCCTTGTGGAAGCCTTGACAATTGTCCACTCCGATCCGCAACAGATATCACTAATAATTATATTTATATTTAAAAAGATGGACATGATATTATGCATACACTTATTGAAATATTATATAAACTATTTCGGCGATAGACTAATAATTGTATTGCATCACTCTTCTGTAAAGAGAAAAAATCTGTATGAACGATGGAGAAATTTTTAACTTGTGGACAATAGAGTGTGCTGCGCACTAATGTTCAGGTCGTGTGTGCCAGGTAGGTAGATAGGTAGTCGAAGGACAAAAGAATTGACGAGAGGAAAGAAGAAGAAGAAACTAAAGGACGGCAAGAAGAAGAAGAAGAAGAAGAAAAGAAGAAGCAAACGTAGGTCGTGGCTGGCGAAGGTAGCACGATACACACTAAGGTCGGCAGATGCGCGGCACGAGTGTAAGAGGGGCCATTACGCGCGAGTGCGTGAGGTAAAGAGGTTTACTACACCTGTGGCCTGTGGGCTTGGCCAGGCACGCATGAAAAAGAGAGACAGAGAAGAAGAAGAAGGGAGAGAAAGCTGGCCGCGAGAGAAGACAGAAGAGAAACCGGCGTAGAGAGGAAAGGTAACGAAGAGAGGTGAGAGCAATGAAGAAGAGGACGCGTTTAAAGTTGACAATCCGGGGTCACTGAGCGAAGCTATCCATGCTCCATCCGATTGGTCGCCGGGAAATTCATAATACGTTTTTCATATATGCCAGAGGAGTCCCGGCGTTGCTCCGGTCTGGCTTCTTCCAGAGGTAGGGTCGAGGAGTCGAGTCGACTCTCCTGAGTCAAGACGAGTCGAGTTGAGCCGAGCCCGGTCTCGAGCGTTTCGCTGGACGTTTACGAGCGTTTGACCCTAAGTGTACGGTGGGAGCGCGGGAAGTAGAAGAGGCGGAAGAGTAGACGAGGTGATGGAGAGAAAGGGAGAAGTCGCTCTCTTGCGCGGCCCCGCTAATTGGGTACGTTGCGCACGCATCGTCATAAGAAGATCCTTGAGTGGACGTAAACTCAATATCGCCGCCGTGTATGAGAAAGGGATGCGTCGTTTCCGAGCGACAAGACGGCGTTGCTCTTCTAATGAGCGATTCGGCGTGACGCGTTGTTCCGATGGTTTGTCATTGGTCGTTGATCGACCGCCGCATCGCGCCGGGGCCGGGATTATCGGAGACGGAGCGTCGCCTAGCCTCGGTGTGATGTAAATATCGTCTTTCTTTCAACAAATGCATTGCCGATCAAACTCAACAGAAAGATAATTGCGAGAATTGATGTTGGATATTTATAGCGTTCGTGTAATGGCATCGATATTTTATTTATTTAGTATTGAATACCAATAGTTGGATGCTGTCACAAAGGTTTTCATGATTTTTACACAGAACATTGTTTATCTTATAAAATCAATTTTTGTCAATAAGACAAAATTCAGAGATCTTGTCTACAATTAATCCACGCACAAAGAATTCCTCATCATTGAGAGAAATTTTGTTAATTTAAACCACCAGTACCTTTAACTGATAATCAGTAAATATGTGACAACAAATTTTGTAATTATGTTTGCTGCTAATCTATACCAATCAATTATTAATAATAGAAGCAAACTATATAGAATCTATCTTTTGGATAGATTTTAGGCTCGTTTACATAGAATTCGTAGATGATCGTGAAGTCTTAAGTCGTAGGAAACCGATCAAGCCCAGTTAAATGTGGGGAGAATACTTGATTAGAATTGATCAATTTCTTATAATTTGCAATTGTCTATGACTTATATATATATATATGAGAGCCTCTTATTTGTTAGTGATACTATTGATTATTTCAAATCGATTGATTTTTTAACAAATATCACATTTGCTTTCCCTTGATTTATTCCTATAACAAAATCATTTCTCTTAGAGTGTAGGTTGATTTTATTTGCGATAAATTGAGTTTTTAAGACGCAGTCCGCGATTTTATAAATATCATTTTTTGAGAAATTACGTTCTCTTCATAAATTTTATATAAATCGTGAATTTAAATGATGATACTTGGTAAATTTTGCTTGTAAAACACAAGAGTTGTCAAGTCATTAATCAGTTCCAACAAAAAGTGAATTGCAACCAGTCGATTTCGCTTGCAAAAATTTATGCGAGAAGTTGTTAAAACGTGTTTATGTGCTTCCTCTAAATTTATATAAATTATAATAAAAAAGGAATAGAAACGAATAAAAGAATTGTATTATGTAAGCAGCTTTTTCACAGTAATAGTAAATTCTGAAATGTCTAGGAGGTGGATACTCAATCTTTTTCAAACTCTCTCAGACTTTCTAACATTTGTGAGATATGAAATGTCATAGATAGAGTAGTTAAGCTAGAAAAATAGCGCATGAAGATTTTATAGCCGTTGTTCCATGTCAAGGAAGTTTGCGACACATGTGTAGGTGTTTAAAAATTAGGATAGAAGACGCGTTGTCGTTTCGCATAAAATTACCATTGGTCTTTCTCGATTGATTGACCATGTTGAAGCGACGCGGATATAAGAAACGCTTTGAACCAGGAATAATTATAATACAGTCAAGCATGATGGTCCATAACGTTCAAGTGCAATTAATAAAGACTAGTCAACTGATTTCAAAAATACTGGTAAACCTATTATTCATCGCTCAAAATATGATTCTGTAATCCGTGATTTGGTGAGAGAAGAATTAACGGCTGTTATGATAGCGATATTCGCGTTCCGCCAGATTTTATTAGCGACATTTGCATACATCGGCATAAAATAGCAAGGCGTATATATCGCGTCTAAAGTCATCCGATTGCGTGTGTATGCGAAACTCTAAATATGCATTGATCGATATTTGGAAATAAGACACTTCGTTAAATTTCAATCAGATTAAGTCGAACGTTTTAACGATTATTCAACGCGATCGAACATTTTTCGTGAGTGACAATCATGAGCTCATCGAATAATAATGATTTATAGAATTTTATTTATATGTTGCGATACAATGGATGAAAAAATAATGAAAATATTAATACATATATATTTTTTTAATATTTTGAATACGCACTATCATTCAACGGGCAATATTGGGCAATTCTGCCAATTAAATTAATATGCAGTAAAAAGAGATTTTAATTCGAATAATTAAGGCAGTTGCGATATATAGCTGTGTTATAATAATAATGTAGATTTAAATGTAAATCTAACGGTTTAGTTTAAACATTTAGCCCTGTGAATTCGCATTTAATGTTCTCAATTTCTTTTTCAATATTTATATAGAATATTTATATAGAAACGTTTCATAGTGATAACCATCTAAACTCATTTGTATAATTCTCTACTTAATACATTTACTTAACATGATACACACGTTGTAATAAGATAACATGTTTCTTTTAATTGCCTGATTAACAGTGTTCTATGTTGAATAAAATTTGTGTTAATTTTTATTTATTATCATCTTCATTAAAAATATTCTGTATTGTCTATATATTTCCTACAATATATATTACTTATATATCCTTATTAATTAATAATTGATATTTTCCAATACTCGTTTGAATCTATAAATTTGAATCTAAAAAATTTTAATTTGAAGCTTAAATCTGAAATAATCTATCCAGACACGCGGACATTTTTTTCTCTTTAATTAATTATATTATCATTAATATATAATTATATGTATTTAATTATTACTTTCAACATTGAGTTCAACATTAATAAGTAAAAATAAACTCATCCTAACTATGCGGAAGTTTTGAAAGGCTCTAAAATTCATGATCGATCACACGAAGTGTGAAGAGTCATCGATGATTCGGAGTTTATCTATCTCATGAATTTTTTTGGCATTGCTAAAGAGAGAAAGACAGAAAAAAGGGAATATATTTAACGATGTGCTCGGTCGTATCATTGAAAGTTTCTCGATCGAAAGTTATTGCGTAGGCGCACATACGCTTGCGTACATACGCACATTAATAAAATGATGCCGTATCCACGATAAGGAATCTCTATGACGACTAAATAATTGTGAAATATTTTATCTGTCGAAATCCGCGCGCGTTTCATTCGCGTGCGAGGTGTGAAAAAGGAGGACTTCTCCGTCTTTGATAAAAAATGCGATTAATGCGTGGGACATTAAAGAATTAATGCATCGCCTTTCTCGTTGCCATTTTTCATAATTCCCTATAATTAAGAATATATATTTTTGCATATCAAAAAATATTAATGCCACTTTCCTTCGATCAGTTTTGCCTGCCGTTCGATATAAAATATAGACAGATTGCCGCTACTATATCTTCTAGACAATCAATGCGGATATTAAAAATTGCATATTTAACATTTCGGCGTTTTTTTTTTAAATCGAAGAAAGTCAAAAAACGATTTATCCATAATATTTGATTTAAATGATTTAAATAACTTAATTAAAATTAATTGAATAATATTAATTAATTGACTTAAAGATTTTTGTATCTATCTATTGTATATATTTATTTATACTAATGAAGTAATATATATATATATATATATATATATATATATATGAGTCTCTTATTTCCTAGCGATACTGTTGATTATTTGTTATGAATTAATTTGCAATCGTAACAAATCGATCATTTTTAAAAATAAATATCACATTTGCTTTCCTTTGATTTGTTCCTATAACAAAATCATTTCTCTCAGTGAGATCTTATTTAATGATGAAATGTCCAACTGTTTCGAACAAAAAGGGAATTGCGGGTGCGCTCGATTACAATTTCAAAAAGTCACCGCGGCAGATTCTCACCTGTGACCATTAATAAGGCGTCCAGGGACACGATAAGGACTCTCCGCGTGCCGCGGTGCGACCGATGTGCTGCCGTTAAAGTCCCGTGTGCACGGCGGGAATGCCATGGCGCGTCCTTTCGCGCGGACTAAGGTAACTTATTCTCTGTCTTTGTGGACGCTCTTTTTGCGCGCTCGCTCGTCCGCGGGATGGGGTTAAGTGGGTGCGACCCCAGGACGCTAAATAATATCGAGCTGTGCCATCTACCGAGTACGTAGCTGCGCCATTTTGAAATATTACGCCGGACGGTTTATCATTCGCGTGTGCAAGAGAATGTCCTGTCCTCCCGACGACGCCGGATTTATAGACGCGCGCAGAAATAGCCCGGTGTCCCATAATGGGTACCAAAACCGTAGGAAAATGGTAGCTGATGTCTGCTGGCCTCCAGAATTTCATTCAAGTCTCGTATTCACGCAAGAGCAATGTTACGGATGATTACTATCTAGTTATACTAGAGTACATTACAGAATATGCAAAGTAATATAATTTTCATTCATTAAGCTATAAGAAACCGACTAAGGGTGTTTCCCAGCAAGAGACATAAGATTTGTTTTTTATTGCTGCACTGGAACTTTCTTTCTTGCTCTTGCTAAACATAAACCTATTTTACTTTAAGTGCAAAAAGTGTATATACTATACTTCAACCATAACATAATAAGCCTATAGATGACTCAGTAAATTATTATACTTATTGTTTGCCATTGTTAAACAAAAATTAAATAATTCACTGTATCATCCGTCTCTTACTGAAAAATACTCTGAGCCGGTTGTCCCATCTTCGGATAAACTGTGATAATTTATCTTTAATAAATAAATAAACAAAAGAGTAAAAGGAAAGAGAGTAAGGAAATAAGAGAATGAATTGAAGTGAAATCTAGTCTAAAATTAGTTAAAGTATAAGTTATTTTATGTCACTAAAAATAAAAGAAAAAGATGTAATTTATATACTTATATGCCACTGATTTACCGAATTATTTATTTAGACAAATAAATATCACTCTTTAAAAGAGGCGAAGAATCTCGCGAATTGTAAATCCATCGCGACTTTCATCTGGTCGTAATGCAACCACCCAGCGACTCTGCCGGTACGCATCATTTCAGATTCCTTTTTCTTTAAACGATAACTTGTCGCGGCCGCGGATATGATACTTTCCCCTCACAGTAGCTTCCCTCTCGTCCTCGGGAATTAATGCGTGTATAAATCAAAATCCGCGCCGCGCCGCACGTCGAATATTTCATGGGTTAACTGTCTTACCGCCTTTGCGGTCGGAAGCGGCGCTTACAGCCGATAGCGATAAAGCCACGCGTTATTATCCAGCGGCGGTCGTGTTTTAATCCCCTTCCCGATAAGAATTTTATTTATCTTTTCATGAAGAATTTTAATTACGCGCGTAAGTCTTCAAGAGGCGACGGTCGTGACGACGAAAACATTTTTCTTTCATGCTATTTTTCTGGATTCTGTCCTACTCGTTAACAAGACTTTAATTAGGTGCGTAAATTATAATGATATATGCACATTTACGGTGAGTTTCATTTCTTA
>Ga0157364_1001661_pt1 | contig 19355 bp, 22 predicted proteins | sample AttsexASBM2_FD_111476 | JGI IMG/M metagenome (GOLD analysis project Ga0157364, IMG submission 111476) | Fungus gardens microbial communities from leaf cutter ant in Ribeirão Preto, State of São Paulo, Brazil - Atta sexdens ASBM2 | ecosystem: Host-associated > Fungi > Mycelium > Unclassified ...
ACAGAGTTCTCCATTGAGTTCTCTTGTAATTACCCAATCCAAAATTGTTCTTTTAACTTGACCCTTAGTCTTAAGAATTCATAATATGAAGGACTTGAGAGATAAAAGATCTATGAGATTGATAACAAGCTTTGGCAGTATTGTAGACTTAAAATTTGGCAGAATAATAGATTTCTTTACAGTGATATATATTACGATTGATGTCTCATGATCTCAGCATGGACTAGGACTAAGGGCAATGATAACATAATTGGCTGTGCTGAAGTAGTCTCAGTCAGCACCTCATATAGTAGGTGCTACATCCTTGCTTTCTCCTTATGTTATATGACTTGATTCATCTCATGTATTGTGGACATTAGTCTCATGGTATACAGTATATGTAGTGTAGATGTACTGCTGTATCTCTACACTTTACCAATTGCACAAATTTCTATTCTTTACTTAAGTATTTGTCTAAGTCACAACCTGAGCTCCAAGCTAAGGTCATAACATTTGGTAAAGTGTCATTAAGCTCATCTTACAAAAGGAGAGGTACATAGTGCATGGACAAATTAGGCAAAGTTACCACCAGATGAAGAATGAAACATGTGTGATATAGATCACAAGAAGAACCAAGACAAGTTCAAAACAAACAAACGATATTGAGACACTATCAGAAAGACTTGGATTCTTGCAGATCACAAACGAAGCCTTAGAAAAAATGTACAAATGATCAGACAAAGAAATGTCTGTAGCCTCAGTACCAGCAATAACAAACAATAATAGACAGGCTATTATACCAAAGAGTATAGTCTCAGATTCAGAATGGTTTGATAGGGACAAGATGAAATTTGAAGACTGGTGGAGAGGAATTCAATTATTACTCAAGAGCAACAGGGTCATGGAGACTGACAATAGGATCACAACAATCCTGGCTCATCTCAGGGGAGGTGTAGTGGGTATTTACACCCAGAGAAAACTAGACAAACTAGACAAAAAATTAGAAACCTAAGATTAGAAAGAATTTGTCAAGGAAATTAAGACAATGCTCAGCAACAAGACAAAGGTAGTAGATGCTGAATGGAAGATTGAGACCTTTAAACAAGGAGAACAAAACACAGTGAACTTCATGATAGAGTTTGAGGTCTTAGCTATGAAGGTAGACACAGATGAGCTATATGCTATCTTTTTACTAAAGAAGAATGTATGACAAGATATAATCAAGATGATACTAGGATACTTGCCCATAGCAGCACTAGAGACACTTAAAAAGTGGAAGGTGGTGATCACCTCAGTAGGCCAAAGATATGAGTCCACAGAAGGACAAAATAATTATAAGACAGGAACAGAAACAACATATGGAGGACAAGGACAGCTTATGGACATTGGAAAGTCCAACAATAATTTCAAGAACAGAAAGCCTAAGTGCTTCAACTACAACAAGTATAGGCATATGGCCAAAGAATGTTGAAAGAGGAAAGAGAAGGAAACTCAGAAATATTTCAAATGCAACAAAGAAGGGCATATCACCAAGGATTGCAAAGGAAAGCTATCAATGAAGAAACAAAAGATTCAAGAAGAATCAGATGATAAAGATGACAAAGAAGAAGACAAGAAACAGAGTTTTGGAAAAGATCTTGAGTAGGCATGGTATGAGAGATCTTACCTGTAAATTCTCAAAACAAATATGTTATTCCAAACTGATGGAGTAATGTTAAAAAAGAATTAAATGTGCGAGCAAACATGAAAACAAAGAATGGCAAAAACCTCAAAGTTAAAGCACTGGTGGACTTCAGATGTACACACATGGGAATCAAAAAACAGCTAGTCAAGGAGAAAAGGATACAGATGAAACCAATAAACTTTTTATTTAAAGTGTTTGATGTGGACAGAACAAAAAATAAAGAAGTGACCAGAGTGGCATCTCTAGAAATTGAAATCAATGAATACAAGAAACAGCTGGAAGCTGCAGTAACAGACTTAAATGGAATGGACATGTTTCTGGGACATGACTGGTTGGTCAAGCATAATCTGGAAGTCAACTGGAAAAATAGAACAATACAGTTTATAAGATGTCTAGGAAGCTGCAAGATAAAACATCAAGATATCAAGTTCAAAACTAGAAGGACATAGGCAACAGAAACCAAGGAATAGAACAACAGCAAAATTGGAAAGGAACCAGATACAACAAACCCAAAGGATTTACCAGAGTATATTCAACCATTCACTCATCTATTCAACAAAAAGAAATTTGAGAAACTACTGGAATGACAAGAATAGGATTACAAGATAAACCTAATGGAAGAAGCTCCAAGAGAATTAAATGCAAAGGCATATACAATAATGCTAAAAGAAGAGGAAGCACTAAACTAATGGTTGGACAAACAATTGAAAGCTAGGTTAATTGTGGAATCAAAATCAAGATATGCAGCACCATGCTTTTATATTTCCAAGAAAGATGGTTCACTACAGTTGGTTCAAGACTATAAGAAGCTAAACCAAGTCATGATAAAGAACAAGATGCTACTACCTCTAATTGGAGAAGTAATTGACAAGTTGAAGGAGGCAAAATACTTTAACAAACTTGATCTCATATGGGAGTACAACAATGTTTGGATTAAAGAGGACAATGAATGGAAAGTGGCTTTCCTAACAAACAAGGGGTTATTTGAACCATAAGTAATGTATCTCAGACTATACAACTTGCCAGGAATATTCTAGAGAATGATGAACAGTATTTTTCAGGAGTTACTCCATAAAGGAGTGTTGGCAAATTACATGGACAATTTCATTATACTAGCCAAAACAATGAAGAAACTTGAAGAACAAACAACTAGGTTTTTGAAGATTGCAGAAAAACACAATTTTTGTTTTAAAAGATTAAAATGCGACTTCAATATGAAAGAAATCCCAATACTAGGAGTAATCATTGGAAAAGGATAAGTCAAGATGAAACAAGAAAAGATCAAGGCAGTTAAGGAATGGAAAACACCAATGAAAGTCAAAGACATAGAAAGCTTCTTAGGATTTGCAGACTTCTACAGAAGATTTATTCAAAATTTCAGTCACACAGCAAAACCATTAAACGAGTTGAAAGGAAAAAAGGAATGGACATGGAATGAAGAATATCAGAAGGCTTTTGAAGAGCTAAAGAAGAAAATAACAAGTCAACTAGTACTCTTACTCCCAAAGAGAAAAGGAAAATTTAGAATAAAAATAAATGCTTCAGGATATGCTATTGGAGGAGTACTATCTCAAGAACAAGAAGGAAAATTGAAACTGATAACATTCTTATCCAGGATAATATAACCAGCAGAGAGAAATTATGAAATATATGACAAGAAATTACTGGCAATTGTGGAAGCTTTATCTAAATAGCGACAATATTTGTTGGATGCAGCAGAACTATTCAAAATTTGAATGGACCACAAAAATCTGAAATATCTCAAAGAACTCCACAAGTTAAATGGACGACTAGCCAGATGATATTTAAAATTACAAGATTATAATTTTACTTTATGGCATATATCTGGAAAGACGAATACAAAGGCAGATATTCTATCAATAAAAGACCAGGTAGATACAAAAGAGGACAACAAGAATGTTCAGATGCTCAAAGAAAAATTGTAGACAAGAAGAGCAATAGTAGAGATGACAATGTCAAGAAGAAACAAGACGATTGAAGATTCAAATTTACTGGAAGAAATACAAAAAAATAATACAAAGGAGCATGAAGTAGAGCAAGAGTTAAAGAAAGAAGATAGTCTAGCCTAGGAGCAAAATGGAATTATCTACATAGATAGACAGATATATATCCCAAATAACAGGAAGATCAAAGAACGAATTCTACAAGAAAACCACAACCCTGCAGATATGGGCTATCTAGGACAACAAAGAATGATAGAATTGGTCAAAAGGAACTACTGGTGGCCAAGACTCAAAGAAGACATCAAAAAAATATTCAAGAATGCTTCAAATATCAACAGAATAAAGTCCAACATCAAAAGAAATCTGAAGAACTTTACCCACTCAAAATACTATCAGAACTATAGCAAGAAATCAGCATTGACATTATTGGACCACTACCTAGATCAAATGGGATGGATGCTATCGTGGTTATAGTAAATTGATTTACAGAGATGATTCAATTAAAGGTAATGATGACAAATATCTCTTTAAAAGGAATAGCCAAGATCTATAGGGACAAAATCTGGAAAATGTATGAGATTCCAAGGAAAATCCTCAGTGACAGAGGACTACAATTTGTGTCAAGATTTATGGAGGAATTAACAAAGGTATTAGGAACCAAAAGGATGCTTTCAACAGCATATCATACACAATCAGACAGACAAACAGAAAGGATCAATCAGGAGATAGGAATTTTCTTGTGATGTTATATCAATTATCAGCAAGATGACTAAACAGAATAGATAGTAGCAGCGGAATTTTATTACAATGACAAGAAACATGTGGCAACCAGTCAGACACCATTTGTCCTAAACTTTGGAAGACATTCTTGGAAAGAAAACCTCAAAATACAAACAGAGATCCCTAAACTAGAAGAATTCCTAATAAAGCTACAAAGAAGCTGGAAGGAAGCTAAGAAGTCTATGGAGGCAGCATAAGAGATGATGAAAAAGCAGTATGATAAAAAATGAAGAAACTCTTAAGGATTAAAGACAGGAGATAACATATGGTTGGAAGCTAAAAACATTCATTCGAACTGATCCTTGAAGAAGCTTGACCAGAAAAGATATGGAACTTTTAGAATCTCAAAGGACATTGGTTTAGGAGTATTTCAGCTTGAACTTCTAGAAAAATGGATAATTCATAACATGTTCAATAAAGACCTGCTGACAAGGTGTAAGGAACTACATTTTAAAGGACAACATATGGAACTGGTACCTCTACCTACAATTATTAATGAAGAAGAGGAATATAAAGTCAAAGAAGTACAGAAGCATAGAAAACAAGGAAGAGGGACACAATATCTAGTACACTGGAAGGGCTACAGAGACAAACATAATCAATAGATTGCAGAAACAGGGTCACCTCATGCAAAAGAGGCAATTGAAGACTATTGGACGAGGATTTTGAGTCAAAACCTATAAAGAGAGGGGGTAAAATCCCATTTTGACAGCTCACAAAACAACTTGAATCTTAACAAATGTCTTCTCAAATTACCAACAACAACTATATGACTGCACCTATCTCTCCCAATCCCTATATTACCAGAAAACTTAACAACATGGACAAAGCCAGATTATTTAAAAAGAAACATGACAATGTTACAAACTTAAGACCTTAGAGTTGATCAAAAGAGTAAACCTTGTATTGGGTTAACACAAGAGAACTCAATAGAGAACTCTGTACAGGATTGTCTACCTTTTATACCAAAACTCCATGGTCTATGCTAACTACTTCTATCCTACTCTAAATAGCTATGTGTTTGCCTTAAGACCAACAGGTGTTAGTCCTGTCATATGATGTCATTCTCTTAGACCCTTCTATGCTCTTTCATGTGCCACATAACTAACCCTAACCCTAAGTTCTAAAAATAGAATAATAGAATGATCAAAGAAAAAAGAAAAAGAAAAGAAGAAGGAAATAAAGAAGAAAGTGAAAATAATTAAAGTCTACTGTTTTCAACTCTGACAGATGATTGGAGTCAATTATACCATACGACATTAAAAGGACTAGAGGTGATGATCAATATACAGAGACAGATGAAGGATATGATGAAGATAGCAGAAGAAACAAATATGACAATCATAGAGATGGAAGGAACAATTCTGAAAGCAAGCATTAACAACAGGACAATGAATACTACAAATATTCTTGGGATATCAGAAGACTTATGATATCTGATTCAAAGTAACATGGAAGATCAAGTATATCAAATTCAAAGGATGTTAGCCAACAAATTGAATACATATAAAGAACAAGAAAACAAATATGTGGACGATAACATCAGAGAAATCCAAGACTTATATAGAGATGAAGAACAGAAGAAGGAGTTGAGAAGAGAAACAGTAGAAAATGAGAAAGTAATATTAATCAAGCCATACAAGGTATCGATAACTATATCTAAGACAACAGAGTCAAGTTTCATACAAGATGAAATCAAGAACCTGGAACAATAAATGAAGTTTGTCCACTCTCCAATGCAAATGAAACTATTCAAGCTACCTCAATGCTATCAATTGCTCTGTTCTAGAGGAGAACTGAATTCTGAATTCTGGAAGGAAATAGCAGTGGCTTTTGTCAAGCAAAAATACAATATGGAAACCTCATGAAATGAATATTCTATATCCATGTATCAAGGAAAACCTCCTCATAAACCATATTTCATTACCACCAACAATTGAGAACAAGAAATCATTGGTCCCAACAAGAAAATAGTAGCAACTCATGTTGTTGGAGAATTAGAAGTATTGATCTAATTTATGAGGACATAAATACTAAAAATAGGGTATTGTTATGATTGATACCTCATGATCTCAGCATGGACTAGGACTAAGGGCAATGATAACATGATTGGCTGTGCTGAAATAGTCTCAGTCAGCACCTCATATAGTAGATGCTATATTCTTGCTTTCTCCTTATATTATATGACTTGATTCACCTCATGTATTGTGAACATTAGCCTCATGGTATATAGTATATATAGTATAGATGTACTGCTGTATCTCTACACTTTACCAATTGCACAAATTTCTATTCTTTACTCAAGTCTTTGTCTAAGTCACAACCTGAGCTCCAAGCTAAGATCGTAACAATATACTTATCTTGTTATAACTTACTCTCTTAAACTTTGTTTACTCTTCTGAAGTTGTAGCCCTATTATAAGCAGACAATACAGTATATACATTAAGTATGAACCACATCTAATACATTAAATGAGTGCAGAGCTTGAGATAAGAGTAATCTTATTAAGTACTATTCTTGCTTTGAGTGAATATTCACAGTTAGTCATGTAGAAAGAAGATTGGATCAAGTTTGGAAACTTATTCAAAAATGAATGTGGTTATCCATAAAATTAAATAAAGTACCTAGATTACAGATAAAGCCAAAATTGTCAGAATTGTAAATGATAAACTTAATTATTTTTATTTTATTTTCCTTTTATTTTTATTTTTGGACTTGAAGTTAGTGTTAGCATGATATTACATGTCACATGGCATAACTCAGTGTCATATATTTAGTCACAGTCACAATGTCACACAATCACATGCCATAATTGAATATGATAGAAGGTTTTAAAAGGAATGACACTACTATAATCTGTTTAACAAATGTTGACCTTAAGAATAATACATGGCCTTTAGAGTTAGCATAGACCAGTAACTTAGCACATATAATGTAGACAAGTTTGTACTAAAAACTTCATCAAGTTCTCATGTACTATCTAATATGTTACGATCTTAAGGTTGGCTCAAGTTGCAATCTTAGGCAAAGACTTGAGAAGATAATAAGGGTAGAGTCAATTGATAAAGCATAAGAATATAGACTAGTATCTACACTATATATACCTAAAGACCATGTGTAATATGATGTTATAGAACATAAGGTAGTAGTAAGAAAAACATAAGAAAATAGTGCCTTCTACATGAGGTACTGACTGAAACAACATACAGTGTAGCTGATTGTTACATCATACCCTGAACTCTACAAGACATGAGAAAAGCATGTATGGACCATGAGAAGGTAATCATAACAATACTCCTTTTTTTAGTATTTATATTCCATAAACTAGTCTAATAATGCTAAATCTCTTACCATATATAATGTGACCAATTTCTTGGTAGGTCTAATGACTAATTCCTCTTTTAATGCGAGTGCAATGAAATAAGGCTCATGAGGTAGCCCTCCTATATACATCTCTATAGGAAATTCCTTTCATGCAGTGTCAGTATTATGTTTCTTCTTTAGAAATACAATAAATATTTCTTTTCAATATTGTTTGTCACATTCTCCTTGGGGTCTTAATGATTTATAGTGGGATGGTGGCTAGAATAATGTGGTCATGATTGGTGCTTACATGTACTTCATGTATTTCTCGAGATTATCAATCTCTTCTTAGATGAATATTGGTTCTGGTGTTTTGGGTCTAGGTAAGTTGACTTGGTATGGTTTGTAGAGTAAAACTTCCTCATCTTGTATTTGCTGTTTCTCTTTTATGTCTTGATCTTTTAGAATTACATTCTCTTGTTTGTATGTGTCTTGAATTTCTTTAATATGTCCTTTTATGTTTTCATTTTCATTTTCTTTTCAATTGTCTAGTTTATTTGCTAGTAGCTTTTGAATATAGTATGCCTTGTTCTCAATATCACTTTGGATGATGCTTTGTAAGTCTTTAGAAATACAGAAGATATCTCCAGCTGTTTGATTTCTGTAGTCATTGCTTACTTGTAGTATTGTGTTCCCAATTTCAGCGACTTGAGTATTAGCTTCTTCAGCCAGTTTGACTATGTTTTGCAATTACATCTGTACTTCCAGTATTCTCTCAATTCCTCATATAATTTTATGATATTTCTTTACCCAATCTTTCTTGTCTCTTGTAACTGTCTTCATCAAGTCTATGTTGTTGATTGTTTGGGAAATGTAAGGATTAGAGGAAGTTGGAGCAGTGGTGAATTAAGAAGTGAAGGTTGTAGAGGATTGTTGAGCCATTGGTGTTTTGAGTGTTTACTTTGAATTATTGAATTGAGATTTTACCTCCTTTCTTTATAGATTTTGACTTGGAATCCTCATCCAATAGTCTTCAATCATCTCTTTTGCATAAGGTAACCCTGTTTCTACAATCTACTGATCATGTTCATTGCTATAGCTCTTCTAATGCATCAGAAATTAAGTTCCCTATCCTCATTTTCTATACTTCCTGACTTTTTCTACTTTATATTTCTTTTCTTCATTAATAATCATTGGTGGTAGTACTAGATCTATATGTTGTCCTTGAAATTGAGGTTCTTTACAATGTGTCAACAAGTTCTCATTGAACACATTATGAATCATCCATTCTTCTAGAAGTGCCAGTTGAAATGCTCCTTAACCATTATTTTTTGAGATTCTAAAGAGTCTGCATCTTTTTTGGTCTAGCTTCTTTGAAGGTCTGTTTAAGTGGATGTTTTTAGCTTCCAACTACATATTGTCTCCTTCTTTCAGTCTCTGTGGGTTTTGTCTTTTCTTATTGAATTGCTTCTTTATGACTTCTTGTGCTGATTCTATTAACTTCATGGCTTCTTCCCAACTTTGTTGTAATCATGTAAGAGATTCTTCCAATTTTGAAAACTCTGTTTGTACTGTTAGGTTGCCCTTCTATAGATGTTGTTCAAAATTAAGTACAAATAGTGTTTGTCCTATTGCCATGTGCTTCTTGTTGTTGTACTAGAACTCTGTGACCACAATCTATTCTGTCCAATCATCCTATTGGTAGTTGACATAGTGTTTTAGGAAAGTTTCAATTTCTTGATTTATCCTCTCCATCTGTCCATTGGTTTGAGGATGATATGCTGTTGATAGCATTCTCTTACTTCCCAATGCTTTCATTAGTTCCTTCATAAACCTAGACACAAATTGAGGTTCTCTATCACTAAGAATTTTCCTTAGTACTCCATATAGTTTCCAAATTTGATTACTGTAGATTATTGCAATTTCTTTTGAAGATATGTTTGTTGTTGTTGTCTTTAGTTGAATCATCTTCATGAATCTGTTCACAATTACCATGATAGCATCCTTTCCATTTGATTTTGGTAATGGCTCCACTATATCTATGCTGATTTCTTGTCATAATTCTTGTGGTATATTAAGTGAATGTAGTTCTCCTGCTTTCTTCTGATGTTGAACTTTATTTTGTTGGCACTTAATACATCCTTGAACATATTTCTTGACATCTTCTTTTATGCCTGGCCACCAGTAGTTCTGTTTAATTAGTTCCAACATTCTTTGTTGTTCTGGATGTTCAATATCCATAGGATTGTGGTTTTCTTGTAAAACTTGTTCTTAAAGTTTCTTGTTATTAGGAATGTAGATTCATTCATTCATATAGACAATTCCATTGTCTTTCTTCAATTCTTGAACTATCTCTTTCTCCTTTGTCCTATTTTATCATATCTTTTCTAATAGGTTGGTTTCTTCTACTATTTTGTTTCTTTACAACATTGTGATCTCTGCCATTTGTTCTTCTTGTCTATAATTCTTCTTTTGGCATTTGTATGTTCTTGTTATTATCTTGAGTGTTCACCTAGTCTTTTCTTGATAAGATGTCTGATTTTGTATTTGTCTTTTCCAGAATATGATGAAGTTCAAAGTTATAGTCTTGTAATTTCAAATACTATCTAGCTTGTCAACCATTGAGCTTGTGAGGTTCTCTGAAATACTTCAGATTTTCATAATCTGTCCAAACTTCAAATTTCTCTGTTGTATTCAACAGATATTGTCTCTATTTTGTGAGTGCTTCCACTATTGCCAGTAGCTCTTTATCATAGATTTCATAGTTTCTCTCTACTGGTTGCATTGTTCTTGATAAGAATGTGATAGGTTTTCTTTTTCCTTTTTGTTCCTGTGAGAGAACTGCTCCTATTGCATGTCCTGAAGTATTAGTTTTCACTCTGAATTTACCATTTCTCTTCAGAAGGGAAAGTACTAGTTAACTTGTTATCTTTTCTTTGAGTTCCTTAAATGCCCTTTATGTCAGAGTTCAAGATGTTGGACTCTAACTAGTTTATTTTCTTTCTCTGATTTTTCATTTTTCATTTTCATTTATTTTATTTTTATTATTGTTTTGTTTTGGAGGGACTTAGAGATAGAGTTGGTGTGATGTCACAGTTATACTGTCACACATCTGTCACTGTCACTGTCACATGATCACATATTGCATTGGAAAGATGACATCACACAGCAGGTCTAACATATGGCTGTTTAGGATAGGCTAAAAAGTAGAGTGGTACAGACCATGGGATTATAGTATATAAGGTAGACAATCCTGTACAGAGTTCTCTATTGAGTTCTCTTGTGTTAACCCAATACAAGGTTCATTCACTTGTCCCACCCTAAGGACTTGAGTTTGTAACACTTTGATGTTTTTCTGTCCACTTTCACTCTTTTTTTCCTTTCAATTCATTGAGTGGTCTTGTTATATAGCTGAAATTCTTGATGAGTCTTTGATAGAAGCTTGTGAATCCCAAGAAACTTTCCACCTCTTTGACCTTAGTAAGTGTACTCTATTATTTAACTGCTTTTATCTTGTCATTCTCCATCTGAACTTGTCCTTGACCTACAACTACCTCCAATATTGGGATCTTTTCAATATCAAAATCACATTTTGACCTCTTGAAGCATAGATTATAATTTTCTGCTATCCTCAAGAATCAGATTGTCCTTTCTTCTAGTTCTTTTTTTGTTTTTGCTAGTATCATGAAATTATCCATATATTTTGCCAATACTTCTTTATGGAGTAATTTCTAGAAGATACTGTTCATTATCCTTTGAAACATTCCTTGTGAATTGCAAAGTCTGAAGTACATGACTTGTAGTTCAAATAATCCTTTGTTCATTAGAAATACTGCTTTCCACTCATCTCTTTCTTTAATCCATATATTTTTGTATTCCCAGATAAGATCCAATTTGTTGAAATACTTGGCTTCTTTCAACTTGTCAATGACTTCTCCTATTAGTAGTAATGGTGTCTTATCTTTAATTGTGACCTGGTTAAGTTTCTGATAGTTTTGAACTAAATGTAGTGATCCATCTTTCTTTGGAATGTAAAAACATGATACTGCGTATCTTGACTTTGATTCTACTATAAGTCCAGCCTTTAACTATTCATCCAACCATTGGTTTAAAGCCTCTTCTTTCTTTATAGTTATTACATAGGCTTTGGCATTGAACTTCTTTGGTGCTTCATCCATTAGATTTACTTCATGGTCCCATTTTCTTTTTTCTGGTAGCTTCTTGAATTTCTTCTTATTGAATAAATGCATGAATGGTTGAATGTAATCTAGTAAATCCTCTGGGTTTGTTGGATCTGGTTCCTTGCCTATGTCCAATTTGTTCTTGTCCAATGTTTTCTTTGCCTGTGTTCTTTATGTTTTGAATTTGATGTCTTGGTGCTTCATTTTGCATAAACCTGGGCATCTTGTAAACCTGATCTTGCTATCTTTCCAGTTTACTTCTGGGTTGTATTTGACTAACCAATCATGTTCTAGAAATATTTTTATGCTATTGAGATCTATTACTTGTTGTAGCAACCACTCGCTGGAACAGTACTTGTAATATGCTGACTTCAGCAAAGCTCTCCAATAGGCTATCTAGTAGTGGGGATTACAAGAGAACTCGACAAGGAGCCCTCGCTGCATTCATCTACTATATATATACATGGTTCCTGGTCCATACTACAATAATATCTATCTGGCCCTTAAGTCCATGTGTCTTCCTCATGTCCTATTACTCATCCACATGTATTTTCCTTAAGGCTACCATGCTTCCTACATGTGCCCTGACATCATACCTTTAATCTCTGCTGTACATGTGCACACTATGTGTACACCATGAGAAACCCTCGTTCCTTGACGTCATTTCTAACCCTAACTCCTATCTAGACTCCTCTCGATCCTTCTAGACCGTTCTAGACTCTATCACATGACTTCCAGGTCATGTGCTCTTCCTCCATTGTAGACTAATAATATTATCTTATCTATGTCCAGCTAACTCTAACCCTAGCCAAAGTCTGTCCGCACTCTCGTCTTATAACATTACTGCTACTTTGAAGTGTTCTTTGTGTCTATTGATTTCAACCTCTAGTGGTGCTATCCTTGTTACTTTTCCTTTTTTTATTCCATCTGCATTATAGACTTCAAATGAGAAGTTTATCAGTTTCATTTAAATCCTCTTGTCCTTGACTAATTACTCATTTATTCTAGTGTGGGTGCATTCTGAATCTATGAGTGTCTTGACCTTAAATTGTTTTCTGTTCTGATGTTTGCTTGCATGTTTAACTCTTTCTTATTCCTTCAATACAGAATAACATATCAATTCTGAGAGTTAAATATATAGATCTCTCATACTATGCTTACCTGGGATCTTTGCCAAAACCCTTCTCTTTATCTTTATCATCTGATTCTTCTTTGATTCTTCTTATCTGCTGTTTCTTTTTGCAATTCTTTGCAAGATGTCCCACTTTTTCACATCTAAAGCACTTTCTTGTGTTCTTCTCTTTCTTCTTTCAGCATTCTTTTGCCATGTGTCCATACTTGTTACAATTGAAACACTTGGGTCTTCTTTCTTTGTCATAGTTATCATTGGTCTTGCCAATATCCATGGGCATTCTTCATTCTCCATATATTGTTCCCATACTTGTTCTGTAATCATGTCATTCTTCTGTTGATTTGTAACCTTGTTTAACTGAGATAATTGCTATCTTCTATTCTTTTAATGACTCAGATGCTGCTATTGGTGGATAACCCAATATTTTCTTGATAATATCTGCTCAGACATTCTTCTTGAGTAAAAATATAGTGTGTAGATTGTCTATATCTACCTTTATAACTAGAGTTTTGAACTCTATCATGAAGTTGGCCATGTTCTTCTTTTCTTGTTTAAACATTTCAATCTTCCATTTGGCACCTGCTGCCTTTGTCTTGTCACTGAATGTTTTCTTGAGTTCTTGTACAAAATTGTTCCAATCCTAAGTTCCAATTTCTTCATCTATCTCATCAAGCTTCTTCTGGGCATACATGCCTGCTATATCCTCTCTAAGGTAGGCAAGGATTGCTGTGATCCTATTGTCAGTCTCCATGACCCTGTTACTTTTGAAGAACAATCATATCTCTCTCCACCAGTCTTCAAATTTCATCCTGTCCCTATTGAATCATTCTAGATCTGGGACCATGTTTTTAGGCACTCCAGTCTATCCATTGTTCTTCTGTGTGGGTACTAGTACTAGTGCATTAGACATCTTATCTGTATAATCATTTATACTTCCTCTTTGTCTGTGATCTGCAAGAATTCTAATTGTTCTGATAGTGCCTCAATGTCTTTTCCTTTATAGGAACTCATCTTGTTTTGTGAACTACACCACATGTGTTTTGTTCTTTCATCTAACAGTAGTTCCATCTAATTTTTCTATGGTCTAACCACTATGTACTTTCTCCTTTTGCAAGGTGAGCCATCGACGTTTTACCAAATGTTACGACCTTAAGGTTGGCTCAGGCTGCAATCTTAGGCAAAGACTTAAGAAGATAATAAGAGTAGAGTCAATTGGTAAAGCATAAAGATACAGACTAGTATCTACACTATATATACCTAAAGACCATATATAATATGATGTTATAGAACATAAGGTAGTAGTGAGGAAAACATAAGAGAATAATGCCTTTTACATGAGGTACTGACTAAGACAACATATAGCATAGCCAATCATTAAATCAAAATCTAAACCCTACAAGATATAAGGAAAGCATGCATAGACCATGAGGAGATAATCGTAACATAATATAAGATTCTTTCTCATTGACTTGTTCTTAACTTATATATTGTGCTACTATTTGTCATATGGTTGCAACTTTAGATAAAGAGTAAGAGTGTTAAGAGAACTTAGGAAAAGAAGTAAGATATTGTTTTTGTTGATTACTAAACTAGAAACTTTAAAGTATCTGCTTGGTCTTAAATACTAAGTTCTGTAGCTGGAACTATGACTAAGGGAATGGTAATGTAGAGAATAACTAAGAAGATGTTATAGAGACAGTTCCTAAAAAATAGGATAACCTGGAGCTTAGATGATAAGTTACTGGGAAATAAAACGTAAGTGTTAAGGAATCTATCTTTGTTCAAAGTTCAAGCATCTAAATTCTGCTAAACTCTGTAGCATTCTTATTGCCTAGTAGTCAACACTCTTTTGCTCCTACCAAATTCCATGGTCTTTCTTAAACTAACACTGCTACTTTCTATAGTCAAACCTTGAATTGGACTTCTCAATGTTCCCATACTATCCTACTCTGGTCATTTCTATTGTAAGCTTTTTCCCTTTCTTAGTAATTTTTCTAGACAATTTTATTTGAGTTCCTGACTATTTGGTTACTATTATTTTCTGGTTATATCAGCATTGTTCCACTAGATTAGAATATATTCCAGTAGTACTTAGAATAGTTGTTGTCTCTAGAAGTCTTCATTCAGTTCTTTTAGAACTTTCTAAAAGTATATGTTATTGTATTTAGTCAAGTGAATATACTCTTAAAACTTCCTAGAGATTGTGAAAGTTTGTGAAACTCCATAAACTCCACTAGTTGCTCTAACAATAAGAGACTAATTTATGCATGAGTGAGTATGGATATAGAAATATACTTAGAACTGGTGAGAATCTTATTTGTGGCTAGAAAGTAGAAGTCTTGGAAGTCTTGGAAGTCAGTCTATGATAAATCTCTGCCATGAAAGACCAAGTACTTGTAGGATTTAACAAAGGATAACACTATTACAGAGGATGAGTTGTTTACAAGATTGGACTTTGACATATAACAGTATTTTCTCCTTAGGACTGAGTTTTCAAAGTCCTATTGAGTTTATCTAGAGAACATGTGATTATTTTGTAAGTTAATACAAAAGAAAAAAATTTGCTTCTTCTTTTCTTACCACCATATCTTTCCATAGCTCTCCAACTATATCTCCAACTCTCTTGGATCTAAAAGCTGAGGTTATGGTACATAAAAATAAGAATATTAATTGCTAATGTACTGAGAAACAAGCCTTCATAGCCTACTTGAAAGAGGTAGTAAAAGCATAGTATAAAGCAAGAGTAGTAGAAAAAGCTCAACTAGTACTAAAGATCAGATCAAAGAAAGAGATTGAATATAAGAGAACCCAATCATTTTTTGCAGTCAGTTCAGAATTCCACAGCAAGTCTATAGTACTCATAACCCAACCAAAACACTATAGAAAGCTTGCAGTATTTAGCAACCCACAAGAGCTCCACCATAAGTTTATAAACTTCCATCCTAAGTCTTGTTTATAATCACTAAGCTTATCATTGCTATTCTAAGTATTCTTCTAGTAGGGTTTCTAGCCACCTAGTCATTATCATTCTCTACTTATCTTAGAACTGGAACTATTCCACTTCATTGGTATAGGCTGTAGAAGTATTTATAGTAGTCACTTTCTTTAGAAGACCTTATTCTATTCTCTTAGGTTTTTTCTGAAGATGTACCCTATTCTGTTATTTTATAAATAATATACTTAGATTTCTTCTGAAGACACAATCTCTGCTAAAACTCTATAAACTTTGTTCAGTTGTTCTAACAGAAAGATACTAGTAGTAGATTCTTCAAGAATATATCTTTAGACAATTTTGAGATATAGCTGATTCTAAAAAATGAAAGAGCCTAGTGTTGTGGCAACCACTAGTCACAAAGACCAATGATAACACAAATGAGTAAATCTCCCAAAGTGGATATAGTGTGGGAAGTTCACAAGAGAACTCGACAGAGAACCACAACAGTATTCTACCAACTATTTATATAAAGTATCTATGGTCCATACTATGACTGTGCATCCTACCCTAATGTCCATGCCCTATCTTCATGTCCATTAGTAATTTACCTCATGTCCTATTACTTATCTACCTTGCATTTATCTTAAGGCCAGCATGTCATATATATGTGCTCTAACGTCATACCCTAAACCCTACTCTTAATCTCCATTGTCTATGTGTATACTATGTGTACACTATGAGGAACCATGTCCTTTGACGTTACTCCATCTCTAGACTCTTCCCGATCCTTCCAGACCACTCTAGACTACTTTACACCCTATGATGTAATGTTATGTGACTTTCAGGTCACATGCCTTCTTTCATTGTAGACTAATAATAATACCACTATCTATATCTTATCTTACTGACATCTGTCCACACTTTCTTGTCTTATAACACCTAGAGAATCTTGTTCTAGTCATAATAAAATTAGTCTACAGATAGACAGATATATAGAGAACAAAATTTTAAGAAGACTCTTCTTATTTATTAATTACTGTTAGAGTCTAGTAGAGGTAGAACATGGAGTCAAGAGCAGTGAGGAAGATTCTGAGATACAAGAGTATTAGTAGAAGAGTGTCAAAGTTGAAGATAGTAGACTTTGTTTTTATTTTTGTTTCTTCTCTTTTTTATTTTTTATTTTAGACTTAGGGTTATAGTATAGCATGACATCACACATAACTGTCACAAACTGTCACAGTCATAGTCATATGATCATATATCACACAAAATAATATAGAAAATTTGGAATAATAATGTTATATAACATATCCACTACATATTAATCTTATAGATAATACATAGTCTTTAGAGTAGGTTAGATAGAGTGTTGCACAAACCACTAGCTTAGCATATATAAGATAGATACTTTATACTTGGAACTCTATCAAGTTTTTTTATGTAAATCTTAATATTAAAAGAGGAGGTATATTTATAAATATGAAAGCAATATTGAATACTAAGGTTTATAAGTTTCAAAGTTAGCTTATAGAACTAGCATATTAGAGTTATGGATGATGGACTTAGCTTTATTTTATTTTATTTTCATTTTTCTTCTATTTTATTTTGAGTTTTATTTTCATTTTATTATCTTGGACTTAGATAAAAAAATATAATATAATGTCAAGTGTAATAGTTACAAGTTACAAAGCATGATATAAGCATAACATCAGTCACAAAGCTATATATGTTACAGTCACAGATCACATAGTCATGTGATACAGAGAAGGATGTAAAAGGTTCTAGAATAGGTAACATCATATAGTATGGCAATAGTATGCTGGCCTTATAGAAAGTACATAGACTTTAGGGTAGGTTAGTTGTAGTGTGTGCACAGACCATGGTCTGAAGTATATAAGATAGACTAACTTGTACTTGGAACTCTATCAAGTTCTTTTGTGTTACTCAATATAAAAGTCATCTTTTATCTTTACTCAAGAATATAAGTTATAACATAACAAGGATATTATTTGTGTTATCTTCTGAAATACACTAACACTTGGCTATCTCTTGTAAATGATACCAGATGAGGCACAGAACTTTATCAGTATTAACAGAATTCATAGAGTTATTACTTAAAACAAGTATTATTTGAGAAGTAAGAAAATGAAAGAAAGATTGAGACATAATATGAGGGTGGACAATCTTAGACTGCCAGACCAGATTACTATTTTGAGATCCTGGAAAAAATCTCTTTTTTCTACTGTTCTAAGTAAAGTCTGTGAAATACATAGAGTTTATAATCTTTAAAAGATGGTAGTTACTATAAGTACTCTACAGTCCATTCCAATCTAGTAAAACAATACTGAAGTAATCAAGAAATAATAGTAACCAAATAGCTAGAAATCTTAATTAAAATATCTAGAAAGTTACCTTAAAGGACAGAAAGCATGAAACAATGATGATGAGAGTGATGGTTGCAGATAGGGTATAGAGTAGTAGTATTATAGGCTTTCTACAGTGTTTTAAAATGGCTATGAAAAAGGGTTAGGTTTGCTTATAATTTATAGTCATCACCAACATGTATATATCTTGGAATGAGGTTGGCTTTTCCTGTTCCTAGATATATATATGGTTTTGGATTTGGTTAAAGAGATCTTAATAGTACTAGTAACAGAGAACACTATTTCCTCATCAAAGTTAGGAGGCATAGCATATGAAATTTATATTGTAAGTAGATATTTTGTTTCTGGGCTTTATGAGGAGGTTATTCATTGTGTTGACAGCTTTACCAACAAGGTCTAAAAGGCTGGAATTCTAGCAAAGTTCATTAACAAATCTATTCCAATCTTTAAAGATAATCTGGTCTTTCTAGTCAAGATCTATCTCAAATTAGTCTTAAACAACTTTAGAAAGATAAGATTTTGTAATCTGTATGTCAAATTGCAATAAATTAGCATAAAAATACAAGTGGTATTTGAAGAGAAAATTGAGCTTATCTAACTCAGTACTGTTGAAAGTATGTTAAGTATAGTCCATACTTGAGAGACAAAAGTCCAAAGAAGTTTTGTGGAGTTTGACAAGTATAAAAACTTATCAAAGCCTACAGAGTTTCAAACTTTCTAGAACAACCTTAGTTTCAACTTATGTGTTGTATCTTCTACTAGTCATAGGATTGCAATTTCAGAGAAAGATCTTAAAGAGTAGTATAAAAAAAGAAGTAAGTGTATCATCATTGATACTAGAGTTTGATGTTAACTTTAGTCAATTATCAGGCTAGTGTCACAGTCCAAATCATGTCTATCTTTATCTTTAATACAAATATTTTGGTATGAAAAACTATTTAGCCTTATTTGTATTAAAACTCTACTGGTATTTTGTCTTTTATAATGAACTTATTTTTATTACAAAATCCTAT
>Ga0157364_1001662_pt1 | contig 19354 bp, 9 predicted proteins | sample AttsexASBM2_FD_111476 | JGI IMG/M metagenome (GOLD analysis project Ga0157364, IMG submission 111476) | Fungus gardens microbial communities from leaf cutter ant in Ribeirão Preto, State of São Paulo, Brazil - Atta sexdens ASBM2 | ecosystem: Host-associated > Fungi > Mycelium > Unclassified ...
ACATTTTAATTTTTTAATATATAGTAACAGATTTGGCATAAAAATATTTGTAAAGCAATTAGTAATGTATTTATATATGTAAAAAACAAAAAATAATAATAACATAAAATTTTTTCGTATGACAGTACACAAGATTTCACATCATTAATCAGCTATTTGTGATAATAAATTGTATGCAATGCAAATTATTATTTTTTTATTCTTTTTGTATACATAATTTGTTTTTGTACTTTGAGTGTTTTTTATTTTATTTTGAATAAAATGGCACGAGTTCAAACAATTTAAGTGACCTCGAAATTTTATCACTTCCAGTCGACATATCTTTTTTTAACTCCCTTTTTACTACGATTCACCGTTATCGTTTTATGCATACACGTGTACATAGATGAGTAGGTGGCCTATATACATCGGAAATGAAGCTTACGTTTCTTATCTGAGATTACTTTCAGCCTTATTCACAAGGACTATATTGAGCCTACAACCGACGAGATAGGTCGCGAGTTTCGCAAATTACTTCGCTGAAATGTCGAAATGTGTAATAGGAATCCGGTGCAAACTACTTCAACGAATTAGAAACCTTTCATAATCGGCATTCAAACAAGGTCTGTCGATTTAGACCTAATTATTAGAATTTCTCCTTGTTATCATAACGCTTGAAATTTATTATTAATAAGAAATTTATTATTAATAAGAAATGAAATGATATTATTTATATATTTCGAAAAAGTCTATAGTAGCATAACTTTTATTTTTATTAATTTTCATTTTTAGTTTACGGAAGATCTTACTCATTATAAAATTAAAAAATTTGATTGCTTTTTATTTATTTATGACTTAAAAGTGCACAAATTACTTTGTAAATTAGGAAAATTTGTAAAAAAATACAATATCTAATTTTATATATTAAACTAATTTTTATATTTTTTAATTTTTCACTTTTATAAGAGCAAGAGTATTATTCATATTTTGCACATAAACTGTCAAAAAAGCAAAAATTGAATCTTTAAAAGCTATACATTAATTTAATAATCAGTTCTGTAATATTATCTTGGATTTATTCTATTTGTAGCATTAAACACTCGTTGCTTTTAATTAAATTTGCAAACATATGATAAATATATATATAAAAATATATGATAATTGTGTTTTCAAATACACACAGCATAGCAATCATCTGTTGTATGTAATTATCTATATTGAACAACATTATAATTTTAATTTTTTTTTCATTTATGTCTTTTAAAATTTTAAGTACCGTTATTATCAGATATTAATTGATTCATTATAAAATGATTGTACAAATAATTTATTGTTTAAGTACGAGAGATGCCGACAGCATTACTAAATTATGACTCTTGAAAATATAGGGTTAATTGCGATTTATGTATGGTATACTTATTCTAGGATATGGTAGATATTACAACAGCTTTGCCATCCAATGGAAGGGCGTCATTAATTGGACGCACCAGAGGTGCTCTTAGATCTGTGCGAACCGCTCTAGGAGGAAGCGGGGAATATCTTCAGGGCCTAGGGAACAGAATAGGATCTGCTCTTAGCAGTAGCTTAGAAGAAAGCGAACTGACTACAACCCCTTCTACGCCATCATCATCGCCGCAAGCACCTGCATTGCAGCCTATCAAGTCAGAAGAACAATTAGGTCGGCGAAAACTCAGGCTTCCGAGGTAAATAAATGTTTTGTTATCCTATGCCTTATAACAATTAGGTCATGTACGTTAAGAGCGTAGAAACTATAAATTGTAAACTTGGCAGTGTTGAAACTGTAGACTTGACAACAATGTTATTCAACAAGATGAGTTCAATGTTTTCAATTGTAAACTAACAATCCTTTATTTGTAGAGTTGAAATCAATTTCTATACTATTAAAATATGCGTAAATAATTTTTATACGCACTTATCTGTTCTAACCGATTATTATAAATATATTTTTTGTATCTTTTATAAATATTTATAAATATTTAGAAAAACTATGTCTAAAATATAAAAAAGATTTAAAGTAATACTACATTTTAAATTTATTACATTTTCTTCATATTTGTTATTATATAGCTAAAATTTCATTTGCTATACAATTTGTCGAATTAATATTAGGTATTTGCTAGTCTATACATGACATACATACGTAAAATCGTATAATTTTCTTGTAATGTAAATTTTAATTATATGTGCAATTCTTAGTAAGCTATTAACATGTCGTATGCACGTATAGACCGGATTTACACTTGTTAGAGAAGGATAATATTGTAATGTTCGCTACTCATGAATATTTATACTGCATGCAATATTTCATTCGTAGATTTGGCACGGGATTATCCTATGAAGATTATGAGGCAATAGCGCGACACAAATTAGAACGGCAGGGAAGCGCCAATCTTTCCAGAACACGAAAATATCCGCCTGGGATGACTTACGAAGAGATAGCATCTTCCAGATCAGTCTCAAGTAAGAAACAGGAGAATCGAATTGAACAGGACGATATTAGTCCTGATCGCGACAGCCAGGAAAGTATAGAGCCCATTCAGGAGCAGGACATCAAAGCGACCGGGCCTGATCCTTACGAGAAATTGAATTATAAAGCAGGTGATTAGTTCTCACCTCCAATTATCCGTGACAGACGTCGACCAAGTCGAAGTCAATAACTCTTTTCGTCTTCGACGATTGCTATCTTTCTCTCGCTCGCAATTGTTGTGATCATGCAGATCGAGACTCGGCTGGAAATAATATATTGTGTTCTTCTTTTTTTCACGAAGCGAGGGCGCCGACCCGCTATCAGACGGTTGTTTTCCGTTTAGGTAAATGTAACAGTCAGTCAGTGTGGACTGCCCCTGTGATTTCACCCGCGTGTCTCCTCAGTGTATTACACGTAGGGATGCTTCAGCTTAGAATATCAAGACTTTTACATATTTAAATACGTGCATGTGAAATATCAATTGGTATATATTACTTAATATATTACTTAATATATACTCTGTTAAAAAGTAATGATATTGTACAGTATTTGTAAGTTTTTGATACATAAGGAAAAATACTTTTAAAAATGTAAATGTAATTTCATATTAATAAGAATTAGTAACTGTCCCAATTACTGTGCCTATCCTTATTAATGTGCTTTTGTATTTCGATAAGTATAAAGATTCATAAAGAAAAGCATAAATAAATAAGAAAAAATATTTCTTTTTTATTAAGTTAAATTATTAATGCATACGATACCTCGAAGATAATATTTTATTTTTTGAGTATTAAAATATTTAAAATATTTTTATAAAAGATATGAGGAATTTATGTGAATCTAGTAATACGTACCGCAAGATTTTAAGCTTATCCTTATTAACGTGTCTTGTATTGGAGCTGAGAACGTTGTGTTATGAGTGTACTATAAAATAAATATAATTGAAATAATGATTTATGTAATATTAACATAAACAATTAGCTTAAATTTATTAGAAACTATATATTAAAATGAGTCAAATGGGATAGGCACACAAATTGGGGGCACATTAATAGGGCCAGTGCTGCTTAAAGGACTCACTAATAAGGACAAAAATATGTTCTCTATTTTTGTCAAAAACATTATAAAGTATTAACATTTTTTAGATTAAAGAAATATTATAAGAAACAGAAATAGTTGAAAAACCAATATTGCAAGCAGATAAAATTAAAGCTATGATATTTAATAATTAATTCAGTAATAAGCAAATTGGCTAAAAGGTACATTAATAGGATCAATTATCTTATATAATTCTTATCAAAATAAAAATTACATCCATATTTTTAAAAATAGAAAAGATCAACGCAAATAGTACTGTTTTATAATAATACATAAAATATTTTTTGAAAATTTCATAAAAAATTATTACATCTTCAATAACAATTTAAAATATTAACAATATTATATTCAATTATAATACGATTTAATATTTTTGTTCAAGTATTAATGTACACGTATAGCTCGTGTAAAATTAGTTATTGACATTCAGATAATATATTATCTAAACAAAGTCTCGATATTTAGAAGCTATTGTAATCTTATCACACGCCCGAATTTCTGACCCTTCTTCCTTAGCTAGATGTGATTAGCGAATATTAGTGCAATCGATATGTTCGCGTAACCTGGTGTTCGAATATTCGTGGGTCGATTGCAATGAAACCTTATATGGTTTGACCTGGAGATATTGATTTTCATAATTAAACGTTTCATGATGCATCAAGATATTTAAATAAATTAAAAGATCTAATTTGTTTTAGTTTTTTATATTATTTAAATTATGCAATGTATAAATAAAAAACAAAAACTTCTTTTCATCCAATTTCGTAGCATTTTTTGTAAAAAATATTATTTTAATTCGAATATAATTTTAGTGTATGTTATATACATACTTTCTAATTTTATTCCGAGTTTATTTATATATCGTATGATTTTTTTTTTACGATAAATAATAAATATTGAGAATGTAAATAAATGCACCTTAAATTCATGCATCTTAATAATAATAAAAACAATATTTAAAAATGAGAGACAAATTGGTTTATATATATATATAACATATTCAAAAAGAAGTAAGAATAATAATCTATGATTAGCACAACCTAAATTATTGCATCTTTATATTTCTTCGAAATTAAACTACAATAATATATACAATAATATATACAAAATTTAATTGTGTATTTAATTATGTAAATTATAAAGTTTAAATAAAAAGTCATTAAATGAAAAGACATATTGTTTTGTTATATACGTATTCTTTATGAAAATAAATTTAGAATAAATTTTGTTTTGGAGAAAGTGCGATTAAATATTAGTGTGTTTTAGCTTTGTTATTCGTGATCATTTTTTTGGACGTGTTATATATAAAATACAATTCGGCACTTGTATATTCGAACACGTCGCGTCGTCATACTTGTAGTTCCTTGCCAGACATTGCATCCTTTTGGTGAAAATGTTGTTACTTGTGTATATGTGTGCATATTTTCACACGAATTACTTATTGCACCCCGATTGTATTCATAGTTCAAATAAAGAATCGTACGTGGGCGGAAAATATTCCCTTATGTACACTAACAGTTGCGATAAATAGACACACTTATCGTCTACTGGATGCTTCAGTTATTTCCGCAACATTGAGCGATACATCGCAAAGATGTGTAGGTGTAGACAGTTAAGTAAATATGTAACTTTCAGTATCATATATTATAACAATAATCATTCGCGAATGTGCCTCGTTGTATTTTGGATCATTTTACTTTGAAAAGTTTTTTTAACATTAACAAGTCAAGTGATTGTGATAATTTTGCGTCTCGTTGATGGGATATGAATAATAGCTCTAGGCAAATAATTCTAGCATAAAATATTTATTTGCATAGACTTCATATTACATTAGTAGTACTACATAAAATTAATAATTATTAATTATATTTATATTAATTTTAATATGTATGAAAGAGGATATTGTTTTGATTCAAATATAATTTCAGTACACATATATCATAGAAAGCTTTTTAATATTATTCCGGATTTATCTATATGATTTTTTTCTTCATGTTTTGCCGAATATTAATTTGAAACTGGCGAAATATAATTATGTAAGAGAGACGGACACTTTAATTGTATAGTTTAGTCAACTTTTTATCTCTTTGTCGTTTATTTTTGTCCAATAAATCATTTAGATTAGATTTTATTGCAAGTTTAGGTGTCGCCCGTGACGCACCATTGCTTGACACCATTAATTACAATCGTGTTAAAAAGATTACACTTAAACATATATTTATCACAAGGTAATTTTTTATTTTAGACATGCCTTGCAGCAGTGATTCTACGAGTGATCAAGATGGATACGGACCTAGCACTAGTTTGGATTCTAACATGGATGGTCGCAGAATATGGCAAAGATCAGGTACCGATTATAATTCTTATATTTATTTCATATTTATTTGAGAAATTATTTTAACTATTTAGAAATTAAGAATGTTTATAATAATATCATAAACAAACATAAATTACAACATTTGTAACAATTACTGCAATATAAACTTATTATTGTTTAGGTTCATCGGGATCTGTTCAGTCCTGGGCTTCGAGTTTATCAGCTGATAGTCAATCGGAGGAAGCTGCCGCAGACTTCATGAAAGCTTTTGTACCTTTACTATTCGATGCGCCTAATACTATCGATCAAGAACAAAAGGCTAATTTTGGGCAGATGGTTTTGGTATTTATCAAATGTTATAAAACATTTTAATAGCATCATTTTCATTAATAATAAATGTAAAATATTAATAATATTAATCAATGAAGATATCAATCAACAATATGTAAACATAATATGAAAAGTACTAAAATCAGTAGAAAGATACATGTATTTGTTTGACACTTATAATTTAATGCAATAATAAATTTACAGACAGAATCGGGAAGAATATGGTTCTCGAGGGTAGTAAACGCGAGAAGAGCACGTGCATGCGTCACAGAAGCTTCATTTTATTCTTTGGCGCAGCATTTTGCAGTTGCGTTGTTTGAATGCCATGAAGCGGATGATTTTGCCCCCGCTAAAAGTCTCATGAACATGTGCTTCACTTTCTATCATGAAGGTAATGAGAAATTAAGAGAGAAAAGACTAAGATTTTGTAAAAACTGTTAATTTTTAAATCTTGCGATAATTTTAAAATATTATAGAAATATTTTAAAAAGAAGAATTATAATATCAAACATTAAAAACTAATATAGTGTTACTTAATATAATACTGTTATGTTATATTAAATAAATATTTAAGATACGTAATCTTTAAACTGAATTATAATATATTTCTAAAATATATACATATGATTTTATACTATTAGATAATTACTACTTTTACTTTTTATTAATTTGTGAATCATCTCTTATCGTTTCTATTATTTATTAATGCGTCTTTGAGATTGTATATTTATTTTATTATGTGATTTTAGTGGAAGTTCCCGGATTAGAGCCTTACCGTGAATATTTATACACACATTTACGCGTTCAACCAATATGGACATCTATGAGATTTTGGACAGCTGCTTTTTTTGACGCAGTACAATGTGAGCGAGCGTCAAGACCGGTACCACCTCGACCGAAATCCTTAGATCAGGAAAGTATCGCCGCTGAAGATAGAAAGTTTCAAGCAAACATTGTCTTTGGACAGTTAGGGTAAATATTAATATTTAATCTATATTTAAATATTTTAGATATATTTTTATTTTAACGATATTTTCAGGACTTTTACTTGCAACATGCATGCTTTCGGCTTGTCACGAACTTTATGCACAGAGTTTCTCCGGAAACAATGTATTATAGCGAATTTAACTAAAGGTAATTATTCATATTCATTTTATTCGAGTTTTTCTGATTAGAAAGATTTAAAGTTTAAAATAAAGGCCGATTTTTAATAATGGAGAATTTATTTCATTTTGTTTTTTCAGAACAAGAGAAAATGCTACGAGATAACATAGATCGAATGTTCGATGAGACCGAGCCATGGCGGTAGTTTAGTTTGAATAAACAGATAAGATTGAATTTTGAAAATTGCTTTAAAGAAACATTTTGCAATGTTTCTTCTTAGAAATATTTTCGACGAAATCGAATTGTCTTCGAACGCCGAGAAAGCGATGAAGTCAATTATAAAAACAATCTTGTAAATAACGTTGATGTAAGTCGACTTTTGTTGAATCTTTCGCGGTATTCGACGCTGGACACGTCAATTCCTAAGATGTAAATACTGCACAGATTCGCGCCTTAAATTGTGAAAAGTATATTGAATCTTACGTTTCTGAAAACTATTAAAAGATTACGAAAGATTATTCCAAAATCGCTGAAACGAAAATTGAGGAAATTGATCCTATAACAGGGATTAAGAAAAATTAAAATTTGAAAATTGGGATTTCAAATATTTTGAAATTTTTTAATAAATTATTAATATTTACATAGCAATGATAAAGTTAAGAATAGAAATGACAATAAGGAACTGCATTTGAAAATGGAATTGCATTATTGACAGTTCAATTGAAGTGTCATTTGTTGAGTGTAATTTATTATATTGAGGAGAAATGAAAAGAAGAAATATTATTAATGATAGAATGCACATAATTCGATATATACTTACACAAATAATTTTTAATACATCAAAATTTATTTTTAAATAAAATTTTACATAAATAAGGTTTCGTTAAATATAACTCTTCTATCACATTTTGCGCGAAAGATTTTTTTTTTACTATTTTGTGTTATTATTACAAAATATAATCAACAGTTTTGATGCAAGAATTAATTTTAATAGTAAGGTTAAAGTTTATAGTATTGCTTATAGTTACAAATTTACTGCTTTTAAGTCTAAAATTAATGACTAATTATAAAAACGGATAGATATTACTTTATATTGCTTCTTTTTTAATGAACGCAAGACAATTTCAAGCCTTACATGCGTAATTTTGAACTAATTTAACAATTTCTGAAAATTATGCATTTTGTAAGTGAAGCTTATAAACATATAAAGAACATGTTTTATCTTTATTGTTAGGTAGAAGTATTAATTTTTTTTTTTTTTAATAGCGAATTAGTATATGTAATCGACAATTTGCGCATTCCGACACCTTGTTATCACACACATCATGCAATATAAATAATTTTTAGGGAAAAGCTTGTACCTAAACACATATCATCAAATGCGAATTAATACGCTCTATTTTATTTTATACATATACATATTATGTTTATCTATGATGTCTGCAAAGAAATGATGAACTTAAAAAGTACTAAATAAAGATAAATAAATTTCATTCGCATTTTAAAATCTTTTAATAACAAATGAATAGTCCCTTTTATTTTATGTAGAGAGACCAACGCTAGTAGACTCATTTTTCAGGCGAAATTAAGAGACATCGAAAAAATGAATTCTACACCGGTTACTACAAATATTTGACTATCTAATAATATTTTAATAATAAAGGAAAATTGATATGAAAAAAATTTTTTTAATACATTCTATCTGATTCAGTCCTCTGATCTAGCCCCGGGACCGGAGTAAGATGACTAATGATGTGGAGTAATTTGACTAATATTAATAATTAATATTAATAATATTAATAATTATTAAAATGAACGTTAATGTATATTTAATCTTTAATCAACAAAACTTTCAAAATATAATATTTAAAATATTTATAATATATAATATATAAAATTAATATATAATATTTAAAAATATATTTTAAACATAAACATGTTTATAAAACTTTTATAAAAATGCATTTTAAACACAAACGTATTTATAAAATAAAAAATAAAATTTATAATTTATACCTTGTTATTAGATAAATAATAATTTATTTAATCCGAATCGTTATCCGAATTGCATATATAATAAATATACGATACGTTATTATCTTTTATACATTTAGAATGTGTCCATGTTGCATACTGTATCCACTCTTCTCCTAGAATATTTTTTAAATAACTTTCTGTGCAAACGAGACACGTTTCATCATCTGTCTCATTCGAAAATGAAAAATTTAATTTATTCACGAACCTTCCTTGTAACTTTTTCGACCAAAGGATGTTTTTCTTTACTTGGATTTTCTTTTTCCTTTTCTTATTATCTTGCTTTTTCATTCGATTTCCTTTCCTTTCTTGTTGATTCTACTTTTTTTCTTAGATTATTCAGTTTCTGTTTCGTGATGGCATCTTTTTCTGGCGAGTCCGTATATATTGCTAGTTTACGAGTATTTCTTCTTTTTTCTTTATCCCACTTTTGGCAGAGATTTTATATCCTGAAGTGTGACTATTAAACTAGATATTGAAGATAAATTGACATTTTTCTTGACAGATGAAAGATCGACATTTTCTTTGACATATGAAAGATCGATATTTTTCTTGGTAGCTGAAACATACATATTTTCCTCAGTAGCTGAAAGATCGATATTTTTCTGGACAAAAAAAAGTTCATCATATAACCTCGTATTGTGATTAGTTTATTAGCTTCATCCATTCATTTTTTTAAATTTAAATATTAATATTATACGATAACAAAAATAAATAAACAAAAAAAATTTATTAGATTTTATTAAGTAAGAATTACATTTACTATCTAAATGGAAATCAAATATCTCAGACAATTGTAGAACAAAAACTTTAAGAATAAAAATATTTATTTACGTGTATGATTTTTTTAAATTATAGTGTAATTTATAATACAGACGCGTCCGCCTCGAGATCTTATAACAGACTGAGCGGCAGACGTCGCTGTGTGTTCAGAGTTTTAAACACGTTTACGCGTGTCTTGCGCATGTTTATATTGCAACCTTGATTATTCTACTTACCTCTATAGTCTACTGATCCCGATCTCCGTATTTATTTTTATATATTCAAGTAAAAAATTTGGAAATTTAAAACAAAAGTGTAGAAAAATTAACTTTACATTAAAAATACATTAATATGTATTGTAAATGTATTATTAAAAACATTACAAAAAGTACATTATATATAATTATTATTTTATAAAATAATAATTTTATTTGTTCTAAGTTCTGTAAAGATTCTATCTAAAAAGGAGTGTTATAAAGAATTATTATACAGAATAGAGAATAAAAAATACAGAATAAAAAATAATCGTTTTTCTTATGTTTTGTAATAATTTAGAGAGAGAAATTGTGCTGTATATGCATGTCTGCAAAATTTATTTATATTTATTTATATTTTTATATATATTTATGTATATTTATATTTTTAGCATTTATTTTAAAATTGTTTACATCATTTTAGTATATATGTATAATGCAAAAATTTCTTAATTTAAAAAATTTTTTCAAAATTTCTAAAATTTCTAATTACTCTTTTTATTTATCTTTTTTAATATCTTCATTTGTAAATTTTATTTAATCTTTCTGAATATCTTTAGAATTTTATTCCTTTCTTTAAACCGTTCAAAGAGTATGCTTTTAGAAAAGAAGTTTTTAATGGTTTCTTAGGAATAGGGGATTTCTCATTATTATTAACAATCTTTCTAGGACAGGATTTATTTTGAAAATTTATATCTGGATCCCATCGATCTTGAGACTGGATCACTTCGATTCCATTCTAAAGATTTTCGAAGTTCTTCCCGGGCTTTCATATACTTCTCAGAAAGTGAAATAGATTTAATGTCTTCTTTTGATAAAAAAATTTTATCAAGAGACTCATTGGATGCTTCGTTAAACATTTCAGATTTCTCCAAGAGCTTCTTCGGAATTTTGTCATCCCGAATTATTTTTTGAGAAAAATTATTTGTGTCGACACTATTTTTGATAAGTTTTAATTGTTTCGATTTATCAATATTCTGAATTTCATTTCTAATACCTAAAATGTCCTTTGTTCTGTTCGACTGTTCTACACAACTGAAATCATAATCAAATATGTTTCGCGGACTTCGAATTTTTTTCAAACTTTCTTCAATTAAATCAGCCAGATCGACTTTGTCATATTTGACTATAAAAGGGTTCTCGGACTCTTCATCAGTATTCAATATGTCAGATTTTGTCGCAATTACTTTCTTCTTAGGTTTGCTCTTTGCTTGTGATTGAGTTTTATTATGTAAATTTTGTATTGAAACTGGGGATGATTTTATATTTCTTACAATATTTTTTGAAACGGATGTTTTAGAAGCAGTTTGTTGTGTTTTACATTTTAATTTACTTTCTTGTGTTGATGTCGTTGATTTCATGTTGATCATTTTATTTGAGCATTTTTCATTGTTTGATTTCATTGTTTGATTTATTTGTTTATCAGATATTTTGTTATGTTTAGATACACTTCTAATTTCTTGCTTTGTTGTCATTTTTGACGTAATAAGATCTTTTTTGACATTTTTCTCATTCATATTGAATGTAGAATTAGTATTTTTTATGTCTTTCTTTTGCAGAAATGGCTTCTTATTTTTATTTGTATGCGTGTGAAATCGAGTATCAGATATTGTTTTAGAAAGTGGGATTGCTACGAGATCCATCATCGAAGAGTCTGAGCATTTCTTTGTCATTGACGTTTTGTTCGAGATAGATTTTGGTGCATGGCATCTATCGCTGATAGGTTTTAATAATTTATTGGTTTTTGCATGATTTATAATCAATGATGAAATTCGATGATTCTGAAAAATATATTTATTGCATATTTTATCAAACACAGATTATATTTTTGTTAATTATTTTTAATTATTATTTATTATTTCGTACCGTTTGATCTTTACTTGATGCTTGCATTTCTTTATCTTTATACAATTGCTTCCAACCATAGATTATAATCTTTTCTTTTTCTTCTAAACTGATATTGGCATTTTTATCTCTCGTATAAAGTATCTGCCAAACTAAATCAGTATTGAATACCTGATAAAAATACAATTAATCTGTTATAAATAATATAGAATTATTATAAATAATGTATTTTCATTTCTTTTTTATGGCTTATTATTTATTCTATTTAACACTCCGCCTCTATAAAAATAACTAGACAATGAATAGCAAATTTTTTATTTTATCTTTCTTTTCTATTGTTAAGTGAAAAAGAATACAAAGAATAGAAAAGGATATTAATTTCAATTATTAACCTTTTCAATTTTTTTTACCTCATAAGCAATATGTGATAATGAAGATAATTTAAGTATATCTGTGAACTTTAAATATTTTGATATTTTTCCGATTACTGAAATTGGTAAAGTTAAAAGATTTTTATTTCCTTCAGCAATATTTTTCACATGTTTTAGTAAATATTTACCTGTAATATTAGAAATTGCAGCTTAATAAATTGTTTTCAGTTTTCCATAATAATTAATTATTATGGAAAAATAAAAGTATTAATTGGAATTTTATATATATTATGTAATCTTATAAAATATAAAAAATATAGAAATTTGAATAAATAAATAAATAAATAAATAAAATAAGGAAACAATTTTGAAACAAATTTGATAAAATTAAGAATTCATTTTGGTAAAAATTTACCAAATCCGCGACGTATTTCGTTTTGCAAAGATTTTTCTTGATCAAATTTATTAAACTTGGTACGATATACGATTGGTGCTTTATGAGGTCCGTGAGAAATTTTCCATAAATACAGAATTACCTAAGAAGTGTGAAAAGGTTATTTGAGAAAAGATGACTTTAAATTCATCAGTACCTCGTCTTCAAAAATCTTCAGACCGTAATAATCTCTGCTGGGCGGAGGTGCAATTGAATACTTTACCAGATATTCGATCCTGTTTCTCATACTCGACGGGGCCACGTCGGGGAAGTTTGATCTGAACTCTGCAATTCGTTCTTTGCAGAATGACATGCATAATTGCATATCGAATCGAAATGTACAAGGTGTAATACGTTTTAGATATTGAGTTTAATAGTTAAAAGTGTTTTTATACACTGTCAATCTTTTCACAATCTTAAACACATTATGAAAAAGATATTTCAATTAAAAATCAATTTGATTAAATAATACAATTTAATAATTAGAATATAGATAGATAATATTACTATCATAATGATAATATTAATGATAATTATGTAGTAATTAACGTATTCCTTTTTAATTTAAAACTATACTGCAGTATATTGAGTGAGACATTTAAAATAAAATACAGGAATATGTCAAAATCGAACTCAACATACAAAAGTGTTTTAGATAAAAGTTATATAGTTTAAAAGTGATAAAAAGGATAAATAATGGTAAAATAAATTTAACAATTTTCAATATTTATAAAAATAATGTTTTAAGATCAACTTTTATGAAATTATATGATTTTTTTACGTAATGTAATTTTTTACGTAATGTAATTCTTCTAAATAAAAGTTTTTAGGTAAAGATATTGAAAAATCAATAGTTTATGAGATATACTTTATATTATATTTTTTTTGGCATAAAATATAAAAATCTCGTAATTATTAGCTTTTTTAATACCTTACTACTTAAGTACTTTAATACTTTCATATATAGAATAATGAGATGAATCAATCAATCATTAATGATATAAAGAAGACATATAGTTGCTTTTCAAATAGATTTGACAAATCCGGTATTTTATTTTAGGTATCCTTATCTCAAATATAAATTAAACAATATGTGTGCATAACTCAAATTTATTTAATTAAAAATTAAAGTTAAGTTTTTCAAATAGAACGATATAATAAGTATTCTTATCTTTCAAAAACGTAAAGTCTTAAAATGAAAAAATTTGAAATTATGAAAACTAAGCATCGTAGTTTGAGATTTTTTTCATCTGGTAGAAAAGAATCCGACAAATTTGACTTCGTGATATTTTATTACAATATCTTTCATATGAAGAGATGAAGATAAATATAGAAATGTCGAAGTAAAAATGGAAAGTCGTGTGGCATTACGTATAGTAGTTGTAACGTAGCAATAACAATATACAAGGTAGGCTATATAGTAATATCACAATGCATGATTCACAATTTCATAAAAGTCTAGAGAATAGGATGTAAATCTAGATAGAGGATGCTTCTCATATTGAGTTGCCGCTGAGACAGAGTACCGCGTTATATCGATTAAATAAAAATCTTTCTATTATATTTTTCTATCATTCTTTTTATCATACTTTTCATACTTTCACAAAAATGGACGTACTTATAAGGTACACCAATTCGCGTAATGATTGTCGTTATTATTATCACGCAAATAGGTTTATATTGTATATGTATACTATATGTAATAATAGTACAACAGTACACTTTCTCAACAAGAAAGAATATTATAATAATCCGTATTAACATTGTATTTAATGTTAAATATAATTTTATTTAAGAACTAAGATTTAATTTAAAATTTATAAGATTTTTAATTAAAAATTAATTTAAAAGTTGTATATCTAAAAATTGGACAGCCACATTTAGTGCTAAATATGTGTAAATTAAAATTTCTCCTAATAACAAAATCTTGTTATAATTAATAAATAATAGAAAAATTGAAAATCAATTTTTAAAAATTTGTTAGAAGAGTTAAAAATATTCTGTTCAAAATATATGAAAGAAAATAATAGACATTTGATATTCAATTTTCTATTTAAATGATGCAGTATTTCAAATTGAATAATAATGTTTAAGAGATACAATGAATATTTAAACATATTGATTCTTTTTCTAATTATTAATTTAATTAATGAAAAAACTTATTATATTGTGGTATAATAAGTTGGTGTGGTGTAACTTATTAAATTTAATTGCGTATTATAGATATAAAACGTATCTACCATATTTATAAAATATTTCACAAGGAATAAAATATTTTAAAGTAATTACTTAAAGTATAGATGTTTCATATTTGAAATAACAAGCAAATTAATTCCAGCAAATATAGATGTAATTAATGTACTGTATAACATATAAGTAAATATACATTTACATCTATGTTATGTAGTAGTTACATTTATGCTGGGATAAATAATCTATAATAATTCATTAAAAAGATGAAAAATATAATTTCCTTGGAATATTTTCTTCTTCATTAGCAATAATAATCAAGAATCAATTTAATATTTAATAATTTAAAATTATTTGTGATAATGAATAACAACAACCTTACTTATCTATATTTCTCACAAATATTTGATCACGCAATTGATATGATATTTCTAGTTCCTTAATCTTTATAGGCGATTGCTATGTCTCGACGGTACGAAAAGCCGCATGAATAAATTATTACGTGCTAGCATAATCGGAAAATCTTACGAGCGACGGAATAAATCTAAGCAGTATAAAAAGATTTCGGGATTTCGAGCCGTGGAACTTGCGAATCAGCCATTATTGTATAAAATCAGTACGGCGATCGTTATCCGACCCGGAAAATTCCCGTGATTCGTGCAACGACATCGAAAAGCCGAGAAGGATCTCGTTCTCATTCGAGAATATTTGCGCTTTTTCGAATAATTTATTTCGCAGATATCAAACTTTTTTCTACAATCGCATTTTCGCGCGTGATTGTACCGGCAGACTCGTGAAACGTTCGTAGAGCGATTGCACCAATGAATGTAGAAATATTGTTGCAACATGTGCATTACGTCACAAATTAGTTAAAAATGTTCAATAGCATCTGTTCACAGTAATTTATGGTCTGACATTTTATATTAAATATTTGAATGTAGTATATTTCTCCTTATATTTAATATTTAATATTTTTAAGAAAAACTGATGAAAGTTAACTATTATTCTAATAGAATAATTGATCAAAAGTTCTCATAATCCTAGTTTTATGTATGTATTATACGTATATGTATATGTCTTGCAAAATAGCTCATATCATGATAGCTGTGAGCATTTTCATGAATAATAAAACTTTCTACTTGGTGCATTCGCTCATTGACGAATTTTCGTGCACGAAAGATATCGATGCATCTACGTGTAACGGAAGTAAGTCTCTTAACATGCGTATGACGTATTAAAAATATATAATCAAATTAAATAAATAATATATGTACTTTGAACAGAAATTTTACAAGCTCTTATCATAATAAAATTGATAACGAAAAAATTTACATGTAATTAGTAAATTAAAATGTAATTATGTGTTCGTGTCTACAGAAACTGAGATTAATAAAAATAATTTAGAACTTTTGTAATTTAAATTGATTGATTAAGTAAAATAATATAGTTAAAATCATTGAATCTGTGTATATATTCTATATATCGAAATTTCATTATATTTTTTATTTCATTCGATATGTGTATTATATATTATATTAAAGTAGATTTGTGCATCATGACACACATTGAAATATTTAAAACAGGATGACTTACTTCCTGATTACCACGCGTACGCGTTCGAACGTGTATACATAAATATATGTGTATACATATATATAGATATACATAATAAATATCTATGTATATAACGTTTTGGAAGAACAGATTTGTATATTGCGATAGCGCAAAGAGAATTGGAACGCCTTACCGAGGTAACGCTTTACTGAGAATCCTTCAATCAGATATGTTGTAGCCATCAACGTTATATAAATTTTTGCATATTATGGATTAATGTTGTTCTCTCGTAATTAATTTCGTTACGTTACTAAAAAATTATCAAATAATAATAATAATTTCATAATAATATAACTTATTATTACATATTATAAATAATGATATAGTGCGCGTAAAAATAAATATCATACCTCTTATTTCTAATCCTCTGATTCTCTAATTCTAACAAGGAAATGCACGGAAGTATTTCCGATTGTGATGAGCTTCTAATACATTGTATAGACTAAAGTAAAATAAGGGAATTTGTGTAACTACATTCTCATAATCATATTTAGAGAGAAATATTATTTTCTCTCTAAACGAATATCGTTGAAATTATAAAAAATAGAAAATATTTTTTTTTAATAAAAGATTTTAAAAATATTTTATAATAATAAATCAATAGCAACAATAATTTTTAATTTTTATTTACATGATAAATTTTATTTAATTTTATATAAATTTTATTTATGTATTTATTATACTTCATCACTTTAATATTCACTTCATTATTTTACTATACTTCACTACTTTTATATACTTTTACTACTTAACATTTAAAAAATACAAATTTAACTATGATAAAGATATTTTTTACAAAATATTATTTTCATTAACGCCTCTATACATATTATCTGTATCATACATTCTTGTAGATGAGTAAATGATACAACTAATAAGATTACAAGTACTAGGCATCAACATGAAGCTACATTGTAATACAAGTACTCCGATCTCACTGCCTGTATGTGACGAAGCAATTTTGGTATCAGGTCTTTCAAAATCTATACTGTCACATTCTGAAGTTAGAGCCACTATCGAACTAATTTCACAATCAAACTAATTTTACAAAGATACATGTGGATAAATACAAAAGATTGCCAACTCAGTGAGAAATGACTTATCAAATAGATTTGACGTCGAATTAATCATTTCTGCCATTCTCGGTTTTCGATTATGAAAGAATTTTATGAAATATTTTTTGAACATTTACTTATGCCTTTAGATTTAGAAATTAAACTTCATTCAAGAGATTTTATTTTAAAATTACAGTCATTAACACATTTTCAATTTGTTAAGATTTAGCAATTTATTTAAATATACATGTATAAATGTGATTATTTAGATTTTAAATAAAAAAATTTTTAATACACCTATAAATTTTTATTTAAACAAAAACATTTAAAAACAACATGCAATATTTGCGATGGCATTAAAGGATGGTATAAAAAATGTTTTTGTATATAACTTTTTTCACATTTTTGTTTCATGTCTTTGTATATAATTTTTTCACATTTTTGTTAGGATTTTAAATCATAAAGGAATGAAATCAATTATATTTGCATTTTACTTATAACTTTATTTATATCACTATTACTGTATGTATTGTAACACAATCATATTATAACATAATTTTGTATCACTTTTTTTTATTTATATATATATATATATAATAAAAGATCATCATATATATATATATATTATATTTATAAATAATCAAATAATGTTAATAATAAAGATTTTTTTTTCTCTTTCTTTCTTAATATGTTCGGGACAAAACGATCAATTCACTTGATAACTTCTCGCTCACATTCGGAATCTAAGTCGAGAAATAATCTTGAGAGTGAAAGTCTTGATTCAATTGTGCGAGAGCTGTGCGTTTGTGTGAGACTTAATTATTCATTTCTCTGAAAGCTAATATTTCACTGTTTCTGAAATTATTCTTTTGCACATAAAATGCTCGACATCGAATGCGTTATCATGTTACCGTGTTCGATATTACACATATGTTATGATCGACGTCTTATATTGCGTAATTCTTAAATTATTATTATTTGTTACATTTAATTTTGTATGATTATTTTTTCCTATCTCTCCTGTTCTCTGAATCTCCTTGCTCATGTGAATCACCCACCTATTGCAGCTGTTTCAGCCGTTGCTAGAGAAAGTTCTATATGAGAAATCTTTAATCTGATCCTAATTGCAAAAGAATATCGACCTTCGAGTTATATATTGGTAACGTCGAGCAAGAGTGATATGCTTTCTCTCGTGCTTAGTGCTCAACAATAATTGAGCTTGGAGATTTATTTTAATATTTCTGTTAGAGCAGTGAAGACTACATTCTCTTTTATTCTTCTTTTTTAGTTAAAACACCTCTCTGTAGTTACTTATTTATAACAAACCATCGTTAATCTAAATCCATGTACCAGATATGTAAATATGAAACCGGAATTTACCAATAGATGGCCATAGCTGTCAATGTAGTTGCCGTCAGACGGCGCCATTGACGCCATTTCCTTGTTCTGACATCTGACAAAGATTTTCAACTCACAACAA
>Ga0157364_1001663_pt1 | contig 19345 bp, 12 predicted proteins | sample AttsexASBM2_FD_111476 | JGI IMG/M metagenome (GOLD analysis project Ga0157364, IMG submission 111476) | Fungus gardens microbial communities from leaf cutter ant in Ribeirão Preto, State of São Paulo, Brazil - Atta sexdens ASBM2 | ecosystem: Host-associated > Fungi > Mycelium > Unclassified ...
AAATAGCGGATTGCTATGTAAGTAATAATGTGTAATTAGTTAATTAGCAGCTAAAAAAGATTATATTAATAAAGTTGAAACTAGTTCCGCCAACGTTGTGTAATTTTTGTAATAAAATTAAATACTGCGAATTTTTCGATTCTGCTCGAGTTTTGCCTGTTTTAAATAGAATTATATGGTGAGTAAAAAATTTGGTTTTTTATCTTTATTAATGAATTATCAAGTTAAGAATAAAATATACCGCGTCACGTTTTATTTATGTTATTTCTACATATTTGTTACAGAATGATCGTTTTATAGCGAATTCTATTGGATGCACTTAAAACGCACTGGTGTAGGTATTAAAGTTGTCATACATAAATTGATGTAAAAATATAATAAACATAAAAACAGATTAAACTATGAAATCCTCAATATATTTTATTATGCTGTTAGGTAAAATCTGTATTTTATAATTCGAAATACTTGCATTTTATTTTTACACAGATAATTAAATCAGTGTATACCGGTTTTAATATGCACATACTACATCCAATCAAATTCGCTATCAGTTCAGTTCCATCAATGTAAGATTAATTTTGATCTCAGTTCAATTTACTCTTCATCGTTTTCTAATTTTAAGAATAGAGAAAAGATAAACAGTAAGTTAAACCAATTAATTTGGGACATATTAATTTGGGAAAACCTTAACCATGTACCATTATTTTCTGTTTAAAATGCGCGTTTGAAGTTTCGTGAAAATTCGCAAGGTGCTCACTGTTACATGGAATGTTTTACCTTTCGTACCACATCGCCGACCTTTGGGGGCCGAATCACACACGCGACGAGTCACGGCATCGCGTTAACGATGCACGCACAGCACTACGCACTGGCACGCCGCTCACGCGTGCACGTATCCTCGCCAGTACTAGCACCGTACAACAGGCATGTAAAACTGCTGGAATACTAATGTCCTGTATGGGACACGCTCGGTCATCTGCGTAAAATCCGTCTTTTATCCTCGTAAGGTCACACACCGGTCCGAGAAGTTAATGCTAACGAGCAATGGATAGTATAGGTGTCAATAAGAGATCCGTTGAAAAACGATATTCGGAGATGGTGACGATCGTTATTATACATTTTGACGACAAAATTGTAAAATCGATAAATATCTTTTAATATCTTATTTTCTCAAGAGTGTTATTTCTTAATTCTTTCTTTTTTTTTTCGAATTTTATTTATTGAACAATTATACGATTCCAAATGAATTAATTAGTTTTTACGAAAATTATATTTTAATCTCCTTTTGTAACTGATTTATGAAAGAGGAATTAATATTAATGTTTTAATTTCAATACATATAAATGGTTTAGAATTGCTAATTGAGTTCATAAGATACCGGAAATTATCACCGACGTCAATCTGCAGCCAAAAGAAATTTGTAAATGATCGATAGAAACCGAAACGAACGCAACAATCTTTCTTTATTCTCGTTCTTCTTCGTTTTGTAACTTACGCGATAGCATAAGAACCTAACGCAATTCTTCCGGGATTTATCTAATGGCAGATCAAATATCTTACTCGTTACATGATTCTTAGTTAAATAATTAATTACGCTAATAGCTGACATTTTGTGATTTAAAATATTCTTATCAAAGGATATCCTTTTACTGGCGCCTTCTTCCTCGATACATTATACTTGCAAAAATATACAATGTACAGAAAATAATAATATGTACAGAAAATAATTATGTTGTAGAACTGACAATGGTTCGAAAAAATCAAAATATTAAATTAATTTAATAAAATATTATTAAAATAATAACATTTCTCATTGATTAAAATAAATGAAAATTGCAGTATTTTTCTAATTTATTTATGAAGAAAATCGTGAGAAATCGTGCCAGCCGAAGACTGACTCTGAGGAAGAATCCAGGATCTTCTTGCACGCATACAATGTTGGAAAAACTACGACATGACCTACCATCACGTCGATCATTCGGCCGTACGTGAATAAACGTGTTAATATCAGGAATTACTTGGAGAATATCACGGGAGAGACAACTTGACGTCTCAAGCATCTCATTCTATGCCGTCATTACCCAGTATACGCAACCCTTTTTATCAGAATTAGCATATGACGCGCCCTTTGCCAATCCCGTTATCAAAAGCTATTTGCAGTTATCGTCGTTTCTGAAGTACGCAGATATGTTTAATATAATCCGTATTATCCCGAAATGCGCAATGGAAATTGTAGGATTTTTACAATGGAAATTATATGAATTTTGAATATCCTACTTTTAATCCTTACAATTAGTACATACAATAATTTTCCGATCCTTTACTACATTCAGTGGATCGTTCGTGTTCACGAATTAATTTTCATCACTTTTACAAGTACAAAAACAAAAATTATTAAGTGATCTTTATATATACATTAACATCTTTAGAAAATATTTGTAAAGTTGTGTGTTTAAAAAAAGAAAAGATTGTTATTTAGCCAAGTATTCCTAGTATTTAAAAAAAAAAAAGAAAAATGCACAAACGATTCCATTAAAAATTAATACTCCTACAATGATAAAACAATTTATTAACTCTTAATACATTCTTTGAATACTAAGTAAACATAAACAGCAAATACAGTATAATAAAATATTTATTCAATAAAAAAATGATAGTTGAATTAAATTAACGATTTTTGTATTACATAAATATATATTTATATCTAGTAAATATTTATTTAGAAATATTCAAACAAATATTTATTAATTTTTTTCAGTGTAACATCTGAATAAAGGAATTAATTTAAACATTAGTCAAGATCAAATAAGTAATAACTGTTAATTAAAGATAAATTAAAGTAGACACCGTCAGAACATTGTAAAGTAACTTATATTTCCTTGCTGAATAATAAAATAGTGAAAAAAAAAATATTTGCCTGTTCATTCTAAGATTTCTTTTCATGATAAATTATTCGGAGTTTCGATCCTGCCGCACGTTATATAAATCGGTTTCTATAATTAGAGCTAAACCGATTCAATCGAGTACAGAGCGAAAGAACTCGCGAGTTTTCTCGCGGTATCGCGGCCTCTTGTTCGACTTCCTAATACCGAAAGGGAGGAGACGATGAAGTCCCCTCTTTCTCTCTTTTGAAACGTCGAGCCCCTTCTTCGAGAGGTGCGGTGTGGAAGCTGGTGTTATGCGAGTTTATATAATAAAAGAATCAGAGGGAAAGGGAGGGTTCCAAACGCACATACCGCAGTCTCACGAAATACCGGCGCACGGCGGCCGCGGTTGCGCAAGAAGCGCCTGGCACGCCGGCATTATTCTGGGTTAAATAATATTATGTCACGAGGAAAGCGGGACTTGTGCAATTGGACGCGTGAGCGAGCTCGTTCCGTCGGGTCAGCCGAAGAAACTTCGCTTCCTCTCTCCCTCGATCTCGTCACAGATTTTATCCCCAACCGTATTCCTCGCTATGTCACCGCGTACATATCCTTCTCGATAGCAGTTATATGAAGTTCTGATGAACATTTCGCCAATTTGGATTCCCTTTTTATAAGTCAATTTTAATACGCGAAAAATAGGTGGTCTCGTCTAGTCTTTCAATTATTAGAAATGTGCAGAATTCCATAATAAGAGCTTGAGAGCGGTTTTCGATTTAATAGAAGTTACGAAAATATTTGATGTTGAAAATTCAGAAGATATGATATGTATAAGTGGTATCCTATTAAACTTTCGCCAAGAAAAGGTCAATCTCGAATATTAGCTTACTCTCTCAGTAACTCTAATATTATTATATTACACTAGTATTAGATAGCTGAAAAGATACGATAATTTTCCAAATATCTGGCTGTATCTGTATCTATTCTGAAAATCCAGAGACACGGTCGTATCTCAGTGCTAAGAAAAACGCGAAGCGTTTTAGCGTGAGACAGTACAGTGTAACTTTACACGGAGCAGTGAGTTTTCCGAGATCTCGATTATTATATCTTAATAGAGATATAAAACAATGATATTTTTAACTTCGGAGAAAAGAATCAAGTAAAAAATTAGTTTTTTGACCAAATTACAGAAAAAACATAGAATTCATGTTATGTAGAAGAAGAAATAGAATTCATTTTTCTTTTTGTTTCGATAGTTTTTAATACTTTTGTCTTTATAATTTTATATCAAACGGAAATATGTACTATTGGCTGTTGTAATTCTTGATGAGTTGATAATAGATTAATAAGTCTGTTTGCTTTGCTTGCACGCTTTACATCTGCGTTTTCTCTTTTTTCAATGCCTGAATCTATTTTTCTAATCATATCACTTTAAGTGCAAAAATTTTGGGGAATTTCAAGCAATGCGAACAGATTTAAATGATCTAAAAAAAATATTCGAGTAAAAAACTGTCAAAGCCGAAGGAAAAAAAATCATTAATTTATGAATTTTTTACTTTAAAATTCTAGTATTTTTCCGTCGTTTACATCTCTATATCTTAATAATAGCCTATCAAATTCTATGTACACTGTTAGAAATATTCTTAAATTTCATTAACTTTTAAGTTACACGATTTGAACTTATTTCAAGACATTACATTAAATTTAATGTATTTATAACTTAAAAAGTATATTTGTGTACATGTACATAAAATTTAATGTATTTTTCATGAAAATTTATTAAATTTAATGTAACTTTAACTTTTTATAAAATTTTATTAAATTCCATAAATTTAATGTACATGTTCGTATTTATATTTATATTTATATTCATATCTATATTTAAGAAACTGTTGTAACTTAATTTTCAGTTAACTTATTCATTACTTTTAATTTCGTACAAAACTATGAGCTTCATTTACATGTAAAGGAAGCTCGTGATTACATTTCTAACAGTATGGTCAATCGATAATTTGTACTCTAATTGTATGATAAAAGTGCATTTATTTTTTTTCTATTTGCCCTATGAGTGGAGATATTGCAACAAGTTCCAAATTTTGTTCATACAAGTATTGTATACAATACAAAAAGAAATTTTTCATTATCAAACATTGCCGATTTTGTTATCATCGACACCTTTTAAAATAACAAAATTCAGCGTAACGAAAAATAATTAGCGCCTATTTTTTCTCATTTGCGCATCTCGAATTGTGATATATAATCACACTTGTCTTGTGCAACGCCGCTTAAGAATAGATCCGTTCGGCACCCACACGACGCCAGTTGAGATGCATTTATCTCACTTCTCGCATAAATGTCCCGAGTGCGCGAATACACGGAACGACGAGCGCACCGAAGAGTCGAACCTTTAGCCGATCTCTCATCCGGAGAAAACGTGTGCGGATTTTTGAAGAGGAGAAGGAGGAGAAGGAGGATGAGGAGGAGAAGAGAAGCAGACGGGGCACGACTCTCGTTCGTGTCTACACCTGGTGCAATCGCGAGACCTCTTCGTCGAGTACCGGTTCGCATGAAGATATTAAGCAATGTCTGACGTAATCGCGTGCTCGGTCGTTCGTCGATCTAATCGTCTTGCCAATTATCCTTTCTCTCTTTCTCTTTTTCTCACCTCTTCCCGTTCCCATTCTTCTTCCGGTATTCGGTGTACTTTCTACGGATGATCTTGTCGAGTGTTAGCTTTATTTATAACTCGAACGTTAGATTTATAATAACTCTTCATTTTTTACATTACTGATCTTTAGCGAGACGATGACAGCATCGACCATCTTTTAGATAAGAAATATTAAACTTAATGAATTTGGAAAAGCAAAAATCAACTATTGATATAATATTTTAAGTTTTCTTTTTGTTTTCCTTTTAATTTAGAAACGTTAGAATTTTCAAATACGTATTATTATCATATCAATTCGTACGAATCTGTCAGCTTTTAACTTTACATAAACTGCTAACGATCTTTTCTACGAATTAATTTTCGCTTTTTCAACCACGATCGCTATAAGAGATAGTATTACCTAATTAAATCTTTTTACGTAATTGCTTGAATTTAATCAGTAGAATTCTTAAAAGGAACAATGATGTAATTTTTATTCGTAAAAAAGTAGATCACCGGAATGTGCGGTTCGATAGTGGGACAACCCCGGAAACCGAAGAAACGGTCAGCGCATGAAGTGTGTTCAGGATCGTTCTGTACGCGAGAGATGCGGGACGCAAATCACCGGATGCGTTGGAAATGAAGAAGAGGATAACTGCGAACGCGCAGAAGTGGGGACCGCACGCAGAAAGAGGCGGTTTGAAAAGCAATTTGCGGCTGGGAAGGATGAGGAGATCGCGTCCCGTTCGGTACTTCCTCGCGCGTGGATGGCGTGCGAATCGGTCCAGGTCGCCGCTGCGCATGATGCCGACTATGATGATGATAATGATGGTGATGATGATGATGATGATGATGATAATAATGTTGTTGCTGCTGATGATGATAATGATCCGCCTTAGAAGCCACGAGCGATCGCGATTCCTATAATGTTCCAGATGCTTTTCCATAAACCTTACAAAACATCATGTTAAAAGATTGTCTTGTAAAATATTTCTTCAATCGCTATGACTTCACAAAACTTTGATCTCTCATACCGATCTGTATCGTGAGACTTCAAAATTGAATCGAAAAATAGAATTTAATTGTAGAGTTAAATACTTATCTTTTTAACTGCACTTTTTTAACAGTTTAAAAAAAAGAAATCACATTTTAAGAAGACAGTTTTTTTTTCACAATTTTCTATTCATGAATATCCAATATTTCAAAAATTAAATTTTGAAAGTTATTTTATACTCACATGCGACATTATTAAATTCATAATGTCTAATTATATCTAGATATAATTTGAGTTATTTTTAATCATTTTTTTATATGCCTCTATCCAATATATCGTTAATTTGACTAAAACAATAAAGTTAAACAATTTAACTCAAGAAAATGTATTAAATTTGATTCAAAATTAAATTCATTAAATATGGATGATGTTTACTTTGAAATTCTATATATAACTACAGAAATAGATTAATTCATATTCTGACACATATGGAAATTAAAAATACAAAACGTTATTTAATTCGAGGGATTGGAGATGCTATTGCTCCTTTGATAAATAACAGTGAAGATTAATTAATAATTCTTTCCTAAACTTACCAAATAAACAAAAACTCTTCCAATATCGTATGTGTTTAATTTAGCGATATGCAGAGAGCATTATCATTTTGCATTCGTGAAAATACGACGCTCCTGATAACGAGGTCACCTGCGTCAAATTGCAGTCTAAAGATGTCTAATGCATCGATTACGGATATTTCGTTCGGACCCGTTAAACATAGCCTGCTCGAATTGAACGAGCAACGACTTCTCCAAAATCGGTTAGTGGTCTAACGAACTTTAATCAAATTCACCGTGGACGTTCGCATCCATGTGCGAGTATATGATTAATTTAAATCGCGCCAAACGAAAATCGAACATCAATAATTAGATATTGATGCTGTGACGAAACTATCCTGTTCACCAGGTCACATGTAAAATTACACTTTCTTAGTTTAACATTTTATTATTTAATTTAAAACATGTACGATCAGATTCAGATCAAACTTACACGTGACATCCTTTTAAAATTATTATCTAAATACAATTTATTCGCACAGATATAAAGAAGTTACCATCTTATACAGTCCACGTTATAAAATTATCCGCGTTTTCCTATTTTTAAAGAGGAGGATATATCCATAACTGTGTGTGCAAATAGCGCGAATAAAAGGGTCAGAAAGGAACGTTCACCCGATCTTCTCTTTTCCGATCACGAAAGATTTAGAAAAATTCTTCATGAACAAATCTTCAAATGAAAATGACAAAGAGAAAATCACTCAAGAGACGTTGCGTGATTCCATGTCTCATGTGGTCTGTTTTCTGTTTCCGCATTAAACTGCTCGAGAACTCTTTTTCTCGCTTTCGATAAATATCAAACATATCTATCTCATTTTACATTTCAAAAATGTACACTAGTTCAACCACAGAAAACAGATCTATGATTTCCTCGACTTCCGCTTTTTTATGCGTGCTCGCCATCGCCGTCGCCTTCTTTCCGTCATAATGTCGGCGCGACTGGCTTTTGCGCAACCCTCACATCGTCTAAGATCGCATCCCCGCTAAAGCGCATGCAAACGGCGAACGATGAACTTTTCCGTATCGGGAACGCTTATGAAATAATTCATCGTGAATCGGTATCCGTAGTCGGCCGGCTAAAGGTTCGTTCGCACCTCGCGGCAACGAAAGGGAAAGGATGCTGTAAGGATGAGCGTAAGCGAATCACATCAACAGCTTGCCTCTCTTATACAATTGTCGTCGATGACACCGAGATTAAAGTGACTCAATAATGCATTCTTGACTTAAGGCCGCAGCACAGTGGTTTTGCATAACCCATAAATTAACGCATAATGCATAATCAACCAATCAGAATTCTTCCTTTTCATTGAAAAGAGGAATTTTGATTTGGATTGAGGATTGATTGATTTTCTTGCACTATGCAAAAATCTGTACTGCGATCTTTAAACATTTGTATAGATATATACATCCGGTTAGAAGATCAAATATTTTCAATTCCTTTAGGCAAGTATTCTAAAAGAAAACACACCTCTTGAAGCTTCCGAGTTATTTTCTAATGTTTCGTGAATGTTGCAATTCATTAGGATGAGGAGTAACTTGAAATATCAGGCTGAAAGTTCATGAAACGTTGGCCATTCCAAGAATGGCTACAGACATACTATAATCCGCGAAACACATAGTTTCTAAAAAATACAACTTTCACAATGTAATATATTACGCTTTGGAATGATCTTATTAACTAAGGAATAGTTTCAAGAATAAATCATCATGTATTAATTACAATTAGATATTTAATTTCAGAATGAGAGACAAAAGATTCTGTTGAAAGATCTCCATGCCATTTGTGGATCGAATGTATAAGGTTGTCGACGCGACGTATGAAGTCTTCATCTTTACGTGGCACGACGCTTTTGTGCATCGCGAGACGACCACGTTGTCGGATTCTTCGTATTGGAACACGAAAAGCAACGACTCACGCTGCTCAATCGTGTTGCGACTCTATCCGCGGCGCGTCGAACACGGCACGTCTACATAACGCTATCGATAAATCTATCCGGGATGCATCCTTTAAGATGTTCTTGCTGCTGTCGGATTACCCAACATCGGCAAAGCACCCGCACCGATCTCTGCTCCGACGGATAAAGGGGGCGAGAGGGGGATAGGTTAGCTTCGTGCGAGCAAATCCTCGTGAAGTAACAGAATAAAGTTGCGCAAGTCGCGTCGTGGGTGAGAAGACGGTACCCCGGAGAATTGAAGGAAGACCGCGCGGAACGCGACGCAACGGCGTAGAATCGACGGAGAGAGCATCTTTGCGTGCTGAATTACATTCTCACGATTGATAAGAAGTTTTAAAAAATTTAGGAAAAATATTGCACTTGTGAAGTGACAATATTTTATAGGTCGCGAAACTTTTTCGCTCGGAAAACGAAAACGTTTCTTTATCATCTCTTATTCTTTTTCACTTTCTATGAGGAATACAGAAATAAAGTTTGTTCATCACAAATAATACACGAAGCGTGAATAATATAGGAAGGGTTTAAATATATAACGACTATAACGGATAGTTATACATTTCATCTATATGTTGTAGCCCTCTCAAAAATTCATATTATGGATAATTCATATTACGAGGATATTCTTGCGGTATATATCGTTTCTTCCGATTTCACCACTTCGACGCCATTGGCGAAGGACGGAGATAGTCGAAAGGAAGAGAAAGGACGCTCCGTAAGAGTTCATCGCGTTATGTAAGTGACGTGAATGCGGCTTAAAGGTGCGGTGGAAGCGCGAAGAGTCCGCGATCGGTCGCTGTGTCGCTCTGACATTTTCTCCGTAAATATTAATAGGACGACACTCTTGCGATTCCCTGTTACGTCTCGCTACTCCACGTCTCCCGGCTACTCACTTCAACACTCTTGCTCATTAGGACCTGTTTCTCTTTTTAACTCTCTCGTCAAAGTTGGGTTTGTAGAGTCATCCTTTTGGATCTTCACTTCTGAAGGGAATAAAATGCGAAACAATTCTCAGTCGCATAGATCGAAAGGTCAATGACGCCGAGAATTTCGTCGTCATCGAGAAGAAGATAAAACGAGAGAGAGGAAACGCACGGCAGACGAGCGAAAAAGGATAAAAGAATGAAGAAAGACGACGATCCCTGATTTCTGAAGAAACAGGACAATAACGTTTTCTAGAAGACCATTTTTAAGTTCCTGTTGTTAGGATCGGGCATTGCTCGCGAACCACGACCTTCTAGTCTTGTGTGAGAAAATTCTCTTACGCAAACCCGTAGGAGCCACAAAGGACACTTAGGATGTATATATATCCTGGCACGTTTCATCCTCGTGCCTCCTTTTATTCCCGGATGGTGTTTCCCTTACCCCTAAATTTTTTTTCTATCTACGCCACTCACCTTTCTTCATTATATTGCGACGTGCGACCAGGTAGTTTCCTTGCCAATGGCATGTCGTCCAACCGCGATCCAGAAGGTTTCAAAATCCTGCGGTCGCTGATAATAAATACAATGTTGAATGACAATCATTGACCCCGGAATTTTTATCATTGAAGTAATTTTGTTGTGATTCAATTTATTATTTTAATTTCTAAACTTTTTAATATTTTTCGTATTACTATCATCGATCATTTAAAAATCATTTAAAAAATTTTAATTTAAACAATTTTTCATTTTGTTAGAGTCAGCAATATCTATTGTTAATCTTATATTATATTTACCGAAATTCTGTTTATGGCACTCTCATTAAGAACAAAGTATGCGTATGGGAAGCTTCTTCAGAATTCCGAACGAATTCGTGAAGAAACGAAGATCACTATTAGCGCACACGTGCGTCCCAGAAAGTTCGTAGAAGCAATTTCCATGACGGTGACCACCTGCAAACCCTAATCAAATCTTAATGTGCAATAAGGCAAATAATGATGCTACCGATAATAATGAACGGACTCTTTGTTGACAATAATAGAGTGAAAGTGGTCCAATAAGTGGCATGCCGTCAAAATTATGGGATGTCGCGTGTCACGGGAACCGCGCCACTTTTTTCTTTTCTTACCATTGCTACATAAAATGGAGAAACATTTCGAATGTCAGTTTTATGAATGGATTACTCGATGGATGGACTTTCTCGATGACGAAGAAACAGACACGGAACACTGGACTGACGAATTTGCGTGCGTAAACGAAATTTTATTTCTGAAACGATTAATCATTTCCGCAAAAATATTATATTCGCATATTGTATTACAGTATAGCACGTATAATAAATTAGTACATATTGATAAAGATTACAAATAAATTTAGAAAAATAATTATATTTTTTAAGATTAGATTGTCTTTTTTTTTTACAATTTAGTAAAGAAGCGTTTTATATAGGAATGAAATAATAATAGCTATCTAATTAATTATATCTATCTAATAACTATCGTTTGTACATTTACTAAATAGTAAAAGTAAAGTTCAGGAGGACATTTCCTTTATCGTTTAAAATGTATCAAATTAACAAAAATTATTAATAAAAATTCTATTATTAAAAAGAATATTTACAACTAATCTAGCAATTACAATTATAATTTCTTTTTTTTTAGAAAAATAATAATTAAAAAATCATTATCGGAGATTGCACTTTTACCTAGATTTTCTTCTCATCGTTTTTCCGGATGCGATTAGGATCAATCCTTTGCCATTCGGACACATGTAAAGTAGTGAACAAGTCCTACAACTCGACGTTCATCGTCTTCAACCCTCGGTCTCTCTTTCTTCTCCTTTTCGTCATCTAACGAGATGATGCGTGCGCACACGTGCGTTTCGTAGCTTGGGTAAGATCATTCCGAATCTTATACGAGGAGCAAGAGAAACCGACAAGGAGAAAGAGAAAGATCGAGATGGAGGCAAAAAAGGGATTGGAAAGGAAACCTGTAACGGTCGTAGGAGGAGTCGTGGGAAAGCGGTCGGCGGGATCTCGTAGGCTTCTTCTTTCGAAGGTGCTTGCGCGGACGACGGGACAAGGGGGAGAGTCGGCGCATTGTCCGACACACGACCAGGGTTGGTCCTGGTTACGACCCTTGCCGGCTCGCTTTCATCCCTCGGCTCGTACATTCCCGCAATGACGCAGAATGAACGAAGAGAGGATTTCTTCCACCCCGATTGCCGATGGCGAGAAACGTCTGATTTACTGCGTTTTGATACTCGGCGATGAGACACCCTCTTCCTATACATACGATACCCACTCCCTTTTATTGATGTAGCGCAGTGCAATGTGAATTGCCCAGAAAACATGAAAGTTATCTGAAATCATAAGTTATATTGCACTATAATATTTTAGTTATAAATAATAAATGTGAATTTTAATACGTAGTATAATAAGTAAGATAATGAACTTATTGATAAACTGAAATATTTTGGATAATTATCTTATTGACAAACTAAAGTATTTTATCGAATAATTATGCTACTACTTTCTTTTGCATTGAACACATATATTGAGAGACATATACTTTTCGACACGAAATTATTATTTTCACGAATTATGCTGACAAAGTAATCACGTTTCTAAATATTCAATTATGGCACTTCGATGGTTATTATTTGCAGCTGGTTACTCAAGCCACACAAAGTCACTGAGGGTTATTCGTTAACGGTTCTTGCGCACCGCCATTAATCTTACGGACTGATGTCCCCCTCGATTCGCGAAGGGTACCGGACTCGTTTCACGCACCCCCAGCTTACACACGAAACTTTATGCAAATGAGTTGCCATTCACAACTACGCAACGCCGTTTGCGCTGATCTCTGTACTGTCTGGAAAAAAGACTGCGCTTCCCGGCATGCAGCCCTCGGTGTCAGGGATGAAATTTCGAGTCCGTCCGAAGAAGACGCATTGAGAGCGCGATTTCTATGCCGTAATCACGTTTCAAAGGAAGCGTAATTTCACCGAATCGCGGAGTTCTCGACAAAGTTCGCCAGCTCGCAGCAGTCCCTTTTTTTTTCATTTTCTTTTTTGTAGTATCTCCTCTCCAACGAAAAAATATCGGTGCATTGAATCGTCATTTTTTAATAGAATTTTAAAATGACACTTTTCTCTATTTGTCACTCTGTTTGTCATTTGTTTCTCGATCGTTGTTTTACATTCGTCAATTTTTAGTCAGCGAATGCTTGAATTTTAAAAAATATTTGAGGCACGCTGATTCAAGGCAGCTTCGTCCGAGTTCTTTTTTTATCTTAGAGATCATCTTGCTGGATTTTCCCATACTGATGGAACACCTGCTTGGATCCGGAAAGAACGGTTCTGAAGGCTGTACGATTTCTATAGGCAGTTCATAGTGCGTATACCTCCTCTCTTAAACGCTTCGGCCACGTGACTGCATTATGATCGAATACCTATGACTGAAAGAATCTTCGATGCACTTTACCAACGTCCTTTATGCAATTCTTATAAATAACATAAAAATCGACTGGCATAATTTCCTATTTTTTGGAAATCCAAGTAACTTTATATAAGATATGAAATAAGATCATAAAAAGCTGTAAACATAAAAATACAAAATATTTATAATATCATTATTATTAGACGATTTCTTGTTACAATTCATTATTATTCTTACAAAAAAAATTCTATTTTATTTGGCTGTTTTTAGAAGAATTGATTGTAAGTATCTCATCAATTATGATTAGTCGGCCGATTAATTTCAGAATTGTCAACTGTAAAACTGGATCTAGCAATTATGAAGAATTATGTAATATATATTATTATTACATATGATACTAAAATACATAAAATTAATTATTTTAAAAGTATTATTTAATTATTAAGTAATAATATTATATTTTACATAAATGAATAAATTATAATTTGAAGAAAATTAGGATGTTTTCAGTTTTGCAGTTGGCAAATCTAAAATTTAATCAACCGATTAAGCTAATTGGAGTTGGTGAGACCGACTTTACACACGCAAAATAGCAGACTATTCCCTAGTGACACTCGTGACCACGAAGTGACACTTCGTATCTTCTAGAACACAAGCTCAACTCGCCCTTCTTAAACCCGCAGGATTGAACTAAGCGGTAAATTGTCCGAGTTGTTTGTTTGACGACTTGACAGTATCTCTCATTCTAATCCTCAGGCCTCAAGCCGATTTATCAATTTACCAACAATCGTGCAAGACACTCTTAAAGAAAGAAGTAATAGTATAACGAGGTGAATTATAAATATTTTACGCGCACTAAAATTCTCTCAGAGCTGATATCGTAAAGAAAATTGCTGGAAGCACGGGCGTACTTTCAGAAGAGTTAACAAGATATAAAGTAATCAGAATTTGTATGCAAAGCTTCAAAGTATATTGGGATTCAAAATGCAGATCAAAAGCTTATCAAAACTTCAAGAGAGAAACACACTTTTCGTCTCACTATCCAAAATGCCAAAAACATTAAAATCTTAAAAACATTTAAATAGTTAATTTTCTTTTATTTTAATTGTATTGCACTGAGAGAAAAATATATTAAATTTTAATAAATAATTATTTGAATAGTATATAATGTTTGATATAATATTTATTTACGGAAATTTATTTGCTGAATAAAAAATAATAACCATTAAATTAATAATTCCTACAAATAAATATATGTTTAGTAAATATTTAACTGACACTATTAAAAAAAATATTTATTATTTCGTACATTTTTCTTTCATAGTCTATTTTCATAGTCTATTCATAGTTCTTTCATAGTCTTTTTTAATTTAGACTAACAATCATTCGCGGTCTATTCGAAATCTATTTGAAATTCCCTTCACAAATATTTTCTAGAATTCCTTTAATTAGAATAATTATTCTATTTCTAAAATCGATTTATAATGTCGTTCATAATATCGATTTAATCGATGTTATAGCCTACCAATCTCCGCATATGAATACAATCGTTCGTGATTGACGCAAATGTATCGTGTACTCCTAACTAGACGATCGACAATAATAATCAGCGAGAAGGAAGCGGAAGGGCCGGCCCGACGCGCGAATCGTTTAGATACGGAGATTCGTTCCCCGGAGGTAGAAAGAGAGGCTGATTATACGAGGAAGAGCGGAGACTCGAGACGGGGCCCCGAAGCCAACGCCCAGTCAATCTCGAGGACACGACTAGGAGCGATCGCCTCAGTCGGAGGCCTCCGAACAGTTGCGGCCACCGACCGACCAACCAACCGCTTCCTTTTAGGCATAAATTCCTTTAATACGCCCGCGGCTGCCGCTGTAAACATACTGTCGCAGGTAAACTTCAAACGCAAGGTCCTCGACCTCGGGCTACACTATGTATGCAGAGTACCCGCGGTGGCCCGCTCTCGGGGATCGCACGCGCGATTATAATTGCTGATAAGACTGAAAAAGGGACGCAGAGTACAGTCGAGCAATGTTAATGAATTCAACGCGAAAGCCAACAATGTTATTTACAAATGACGAGAAAAGCTCTAAGACTTAATGAATCGAGTCATTGCAACGAATTGCTTGTAATTATATCTCTCTCTGTCTCTCGACGCTGTATATTAATCGCAGGAATTATATTTGAATTTTAGTAGCAATAATAAAAATTATTGACTGAACGAACCGATAAATAATTTTAGCGACAGCTATCGTTAAGCGATAATTAAAATTATTTATCGGTCTTTCAATCTTCATGTACTAACATTCATTAATTGTAATATTTTTCTGTTCAGACAGAACTAGTCGGAAAATCAATTGGAGCATGATTAACTTCGATTAACGCGTGTTCGCGAGAAGGGAGTTATCTGCTCTTACTCTAACAAGTAGCCGGCGCGTCTTCTTCGTCGAGGGCGAGCTGATCGCCCTGGGCGTGGAGTCAGAGGCGCGTCGTCTCGCATTTAATCGCGCTGAATGACGGATATCGGCTGTTATGCGTGATAATATACGCTCTCGTAATACCGGATCCCTGGACCGTTCTGAAGGAAGCACGGCTGGCTTCTTCGGCGAGAGAAGAGCAGAGAAGGAGAGGATTGGAATGCGGCGGCGATGGCGGCAATCCGTAGTGGGCGTTTAATCGAGGGTCGTCGCGTATAACGATACTTTAAAGCCGTGCGACTGCACGTTGTCGCTTAGGAACTATAATCGCCCTGGGAAAAGTCTGTACTCGGCCGACGACGGTTCATTCGTTAGTCGGTGCGTCTCCGGGCGCGTATATCCTTCTTCCTCTAGACGGTAGCTCCAACGCGGACTTTACCTGAGGCGGAGCGGCTTTGCTAACCGACACCGATTAACGAGACGATAGAGACAATAATGAGGTTTCCCTCTCTTATTGAGTCGTTTGTAGTCTTTGAATAAAAATAAACCTACATAGATAGTTAACTCTAGAATGCTGACGATATTGTGTGATATAGTATTGTTATTGAAAAAACACACTGAAAAAAAAAATGATGTGTATCAACATCGTCATTATTTTAATTGAAAAAATAATTTTGTTAATTCACACAATAATTTTATTAATGAAACAAATGCATTATGCTCTTGTTTTAGTAAAATTTTATTTCTTTCATTAATACTGTTATTGATTCAACAAAATTATTACAAAAAATTCTTACAAAAAATTGATTTAAAAATAGCTATGAAGAAAAATTGGAGATTCAAATTTTCTTAGCTTGCATGTAAAATTTAAGAATAATAGCATGCTAAAGTTAAATTAGATATATTTAAAAAACAACAATAATGTCGTATATCTGATGATTTAATATAAATTTTGTAAATTATCGGAAATAATATATAATCTATTTTTATTAATTAATAATTATGGAAACAAGAGATGAGAAATGATCCTACAAGGAGTTTTTGTCTGTTTTTAATTTGAATCGAGTTTATCAGACTTTGTGCAATAAAATACGTTATCTACATAAATGATGCTTCCTCAGATTGATATTAAATCAGGTTATGAAAACGGCCGTTCGCCGTGTCCATTAAGTTACTTTAATTTTTCAGAATAATCTATGAGGTCGAATAAATTAGATCGAGTGCTCCGCACGAAGATTAGCGGATTTGTTCGCGCGCGAACGAGCGATCTTGTTTTTCTCGCCTCGTCGCGCCGCATCGCTGCCGTTGCAAGTTGATTAAATCACCGTTCGACTCTCATAAATGTTGATCATAGTTTTATTAACTCCGGGTAAGATCTCGTAAAACCGACTTTGAGGTACTCTCGTCTCTTTACGTACTCACGGAACGGATGCAATATTATTTCCCTTGCGTTTGCGATTTAATCGCTTTCCAAGAAACTTTTCGCGCATATACATAACTGCGATCATTCATTAACGGTCTCCTGATTGCTTGCGTTGTGGTTTTTGCGTATCTTGGTAAGATCTGTCTTAGGATCTAAATCAGACAAACTATAATTAAAACGAACAATATATTTATGTACAGTATTTAATTAGAATTAAAAAAATATCAATCTACATCGAGTAAAAACAAAGACTAAAATTATGTAGGCATCGATAATATGATTAGTGAATTTATCATATTTTCACAAATTTATAGCACTTCTACTATTGTCCTAGATATACAAGAAAATATTGATTGCATTTCTCGTTCACAATATGTCAAACGTTTAACTAATTTTTACCTAAACAGCGATTAATAAAGAAGCGATCGAGAAATCAAATCAGTTCATTTGTCATTGTGACTTGGATTTTCATAGCGACAATATTATATTTAACGAAATGTAACGATTGATTATCTTTTTGAATTATGTAATATCTAATTGTATGACTGATCCATGATTTTACTTCTTTACTTCTGGTTGATAAATTGGAACATATTTATTTCCTATTTGATGAAATTTTATTGAGGATAAATATTATATCGTTACTTCATAGGATATTTATATCAAATTCCAATTTCAATTGATCTCACATCAAATATGAAAGATACACTCATCTTCCAATAACATTTTCTGGCTGATAAGTTGGAATTTAGAAAACTTTTGAACTTTAAATATATCGGCAACGTTCACTGCGGAGAGGAATCGAAATGTCTGAATTTAAATAAATATAATTTTATTAATTTATACATAATAATAATTATTATTATTATTAATCTGCATACCATCAATTCGTCCGTTTGTGCTCCAATTCATCCGTTTAATTTCTTTGTTAATTTTGAATATCGAAAGTGTTTGGACTGTTATACATATTATTTTTGTTCGAATAAGTTAATTCGGAAGTCAAAGATTGTCATCATTATTAAAGATACTGGAAAGAAAACAAATGCAGTTTTCCGAGATGAATATTTTTATGACGTTTATTCTTCGAAATAACAATCATGTGTCGATAATAAATTTCGAAATGTCCTATCAACAGGTAGTATAAATTAGAACTCACTACAATATTCACAGAAACACAATTTAATGTACCGTGCCGTTTTTCAAAAATCCTCCTCATCGTCGACGCAATTATGAGACTCCGACTGCATGAATATACACATTTGTGTTCTCATATTTATGCGTAAACGTACGCGGATTTCAGCATCCGTTTCGCGAGAGCCATCCTGGTTTGCCGAGTGTCTCCGGTCGGCTCGTCGTGGCATTTTATGATATGCAGATAAGCCAGAGATGCGGGGCTATAAATAATTGCTGCGAACTGGAAACTGGTGGCTTAATGTCGCGTAATCGCGCTTGCCGCCGGTCGACGATCATTACAGGTATTGGAGCTGGGAAAGTAGAAGTTTTATCATTATCTATCGCATTCAATTCATGCCGCCGTTTAGGCCCCGTGCTGGATTAGTTTTGGATTTGCCTATCGTTTTATCTGTTTCACTTCCTGCACGAATGGACAGTGAATCCGTTGAGAAGATTTGCATCGCGAACATCGTTGTCGATGTTGTTCGCGATCGTGAATCAATTGGAAAAATATGGTCTTCGTATCTTTTGACGTTACATTTTCTGTGTCTTTTTTCGCTATTTCCGATTCTCTTTCCTTCCGATCTTTGTTGAAAGTCTGAATGCACTCTTATTTTATTTTAAAAAGTTTTACAATGCAATAATATTTTACGATGCGAAAAATAGCTAACGTCCAACAATATGTTTAAATACTGTGTTTGTTTTAAAATCCACAATAATAACAGCTTTATTATTGTATAAAATATATTATTAACTTATTCGAACAAAAACAATATATATATATATATATATATATATATATATATATATATATATATAAATAAAAAAAAAAACTTTCGCTATATAATTATATATAAGAAAAAATAATATAAAAAGATGTAAGAGACAAAGATGTGGTAGG
>Ga0157364_1001664_pt1 | contig 19341 bp, 10 predicted proteins | sample AttsexASBM2_FD_111476 | JGI IMG/M metagenome (GOLD analysis project Ga0157364, IMG submission 111476) | Fungus gardens microbial communities from leaf cutter ant in Ribeirão Preto, State of São Paulo, Brazil - Atta sexdens ASBM2 | ecosystem: Host-associated > Fungi > Mycelium > Unclassified ...
GAAGTGAACCGGTGACTTGCTGCATCCTTCGGAACAACCAGTAATCAGAAGGAGCAATGTCCGGAGAATACGGCGGGTGCGGTAAAACATCTCATTTGAGCGTTTCCAAATATTTTTTTACGACTTTAGCGACATGAGATCGAGCGTTGTCATGAAGAAGAATAACTTTATCATGTCTTTGCTCGTATTCCGTTTTTCTCGCAATGCACGGCTTAAACGAATCAATTGTAGCCGATACCGATCGCCCGTAATGGAATCGCCAGGTTTTAGCAACTTATAGTAAACAAGACTCTTTTGGTCTCACCAGATACAGAATGATCTTCGAACCATGAATGTTCGGCCATGGTGTTGATGTTGTTGATCGATGGCAACGATTGACCGGGCTTAGCATAGTATTTTTTCTTCTTGGAATTGTCGTACAATATCCACTTCTCATCTCCAATCACAATTCGATGCAAAAAATCTTTTCTCTGTTGTCTTTGAATCAGCTGTTCGCAAGTGAAAAATCGCCTTTCAACGTCTCTCGGTTTCAGTTCATAAGACACCCAAATTTCCTTGTTTTTGAATCATTCCCATGGCTCTCATTCATACAGAAACGGCTTGTTGAGTTACCCCCAATGATTCTGCAAGCTCCTCTTGCGTTTGACTCTGATCTTCTTCGAATAATGCCTCTAATTCTTTGTCTTCGAATTTTTTTGACTGTCCAGAGCGAGGCTTGTCTTCAATGCTGAAATCTCCATCCTTGAAACGTCGAAACCATTCCCTACATGATTTATCAGTTGGAGCAGTGTCACCATAAACTTATAACTTCGACAAGCATTCGATGGGCTTCAGCCGCACTTTTTTTCCAATTAAAGCAGAAAATCAAAATCTTCTGCAAATGTTGCTTGGTTAACACAAAATTCGACACAGTAAAAATCAAAGTTTTTGTACGAAATTCAAAGCGATATAAACTGAATATTATTAGCAAATGTTTAACCTCTGAAATCGCCAATCAGCTGTCACTATGAACCATTCACAATAGCTGGAGCCATCTTTAGGGAAACGGACCGAACTAATTTGTACTCCCAATAAAATATCTAAAAGTTTAGCTAAATATAGATCTAATAATTTTGTTGGACCATCAAAACAATTACATCGACTGCTCAAACTTTTTGCAACGTTGTTCATTATGCTTGAGATTCTTACCTAATTATTTTAATGGTCTAATGAAATTTTTTTCAGATTTGTAGCTATCTAAAATTTTAGATATTTCGGTAAAATCATTCTTTCCGGTGATTCAATCACATCAACAAATCGAACGAATTATTGCAAAGTATTCTTTAATTTCTCGTAATATCAATTTAACTCTGTCATTATTAATATTATTATTAATCTTCCGTGGTCCACCAACATTTTTTTCACTACTTTCATACTCCAATCAGGTCACTGATGTTTGACTTTATTTTTCAACAATTTTTCGGCTCTAAAAAAATCTGAAAAAAATTCTGGCATACTTTTAAACATTCAAGAATACTCTTTCAATATTCAAGAATATGACCCGAAACGTTTTTCATTTTTTTGTATGTGTTTGAATTTAAGGCAGAATAATTTAAAATTGAAAATTCGATTGGGTCTTTAAATTTGGGTCTTAAATTCCAATTGGATAGAGGATTAATATCACTTTTGTCATTATTAATATCAAATATGTAACAAAAAAGAAAAGCTCCAAGAAATAATCCTTTACTCAAAATAAATCAATGCGAGCCAACACAAGTTAATCGTATGCAAAAAATATTAATAAAACAAAAATATAAATGTTTTGACTTTTACTTTGGATCATCTTCAGTAATATAAATCAATAAATATTTCTTTACAATAAGACCAGATTGTTGATATGAATATCAAATCAGAAAAGAGAAGAAAAGAGAGAGAGAGAACATCGTATATTATTAATATCATTATTAATATTGCTCTAATTTTTCGAGTCAGGAATGAGGATGTCATCGGACTTGATTGCACTAATTAACCTTTAAAGGGCGGAGATTTATTTTTAAAATCTGACAGATTCGTACTTTCCCTTAGTAAGAGTTATAATTCATTTGATTTTATTTTTTGTAAAATATGATACTGTTTCAGAGAGCCACTATAGTGGCTTTTCCATCTTGTAAAAGTTAATATTATTCAATATCTTTCCTTTAAATTATTTTTAATTTGTCGGATAAGAACGTGATAGTGTATACTAGTCATATTATAATTGATAATTATCGTACTTAGTACTTGGATTATCTGAAGAATGAAAATTGATATTTATTGAAAGTTCGAATCGCCTGCAAATGTAAAGTGAGAACGCTTCTGCACTCGATGCATTAGCACGATCTCTATCTCTAAAGAGCTATGGTCCATCTAACCTTTCCTACATTAATTTATTAACGAACCATTAGATCGCGGTCGTTGCGGGTGTGCACGCGTTTTACGTACGCTTATGCGTGCACGCGGCGTTATCGATTGACGACTGTTAATATGCCAAGTCATCATGTCTTTTTCTTACTGTTTAGACCTGAGTTTTCTGTCTAGAATCGATTCTTAATTCGAACATATGGCGAACATTTCATTGGGCCTGAGGGCACACAAAAAACTTTAGTAAAGAAATCAACATGTTGGATTTATATTGCTTACGTTATGGTCTTACGATTTCTGTTATAATTAATTAATTCGATTACGATTTACTTCTGCTTACGATTTACTTCTCAAGTTTTTATGTCATTGCCCTAATTCGACAAATTTCATTATAACTTTGAAGTTTTGATGTTGCTTTGAGAGAGAGAAGATCTCTCTCTCTCTCTCTCTCTCTCTCTCTTTCTAGTAACTTTTAACTTTGAACTTTCAAACACAATTTATAAAGCTTTACTCCGTTTCCACTAATGTTGATTAACTTTAATCTTGGTTCAACTTACTCTTCATCTTTTTCTAATCTTTAGAACTAGAAAAGATAAAGAGAGATAAAATTAAATCGAAATTAATCTGGAAACGAGTATTAAAGATTGAAAGTCTTGGAAACCTTGAAATTCCAGAATTATCAAACATTCAATTACTCTTGATAAGATTTTCTTTTTTAATTTGAAAATTTTTTAATTCGAAACTGCAGAAGCTTAGAATTTAGCTTAGAGTTTCTATAGGAATTCTGAATTCCTAAAGTTCTGAAACTTTACTAGTTGGTCTCGAGATCTTTGTGACCCAATTGGATCCGCATTTACCCTCTCGGCTCTGTTGACATTCTCAATGTAGCCTGAGGGAGAATGCGACCAGCAAGCGACCCTCTTATTTCGTTCACGGTTATTCGGCTAATCTTGGATCATCTTCCGGTGGATCTCCTTCAGCTACTGTTACCAACCCAATTTTATCTGAACTCGATAAGCAAATCGAGTTATACAGTATCGACTTCTTGATAATGTAACAAAGTTATCTCGCGCTACCTTTTTTACATCTAATATTTTTTTTTTGGTGTAATAGTACTCTTTACGATTTTATAATTATTCTATTATTTTCTTAACACATGCAACAGTCATCGCCATTGTTTTATAGACATCTAAATACAATACTGCCGTTCACTCTCCAGGTCTCTGGCTGGCTGTTACCTTGAACGGGGTCGACCACGTGCCGTTGTCGTGTAACGTAAATACATACCGTGGCATTTTGTCTCTCGCGAAATTTCTGCAAATGCAATTGCGAGATTATGCAATCGCACGTTAACGATAGACTCATGCGCGTAATTCTGTCACGTACAATGTTGCGTCTTGTATACTTAGTACCTTTAGATTACTCCATTTTGTGCCACGGAGTCTTCGGTTTTCTTTTGAGTGACAGAAACTAAAATGAGAAAATAGTTAGGAAATGTACAGCAATGTACGCGTTTTTATTTATATAATAGATTGAAAATAATTTGAAGAATAGGTATTAAATAATATTAATTAATGCAAATGAATTCGACATTTTTGCTGTCGACTAAAAAAAATTTGGAGCAATATTATTAACAACAATTAAATTGAATTACGTAAGATTGAAGGATAAACTTTCACTTTAAAGGATTGTATATACGAAACCATCAATACCGCGATGATATCAGGGTATTTTTAATGCATCCCTATTTGGTACGAACCCAAGAAGTTCCCGCGGCGTGACGGAAAAAGACGCGCGATGCAAAATCGATAGTTCAGCCTTTATGGTGCTCACGGTTCGACGAGGCTCGTGGGAAATCGCTGTGGAATCGTAGAGGGTACGTAGGAGGGTATCGTCGCCAAGACTGTCTTTGCTTCTTTGCTTTTAAAAGTTGCCAGAAACGCGCGATTACGTCTCTTACGCAACAGTCCTACACGCAATAATACCTGACCGCATTTCCGACCACGCATCAGGCAGGGAATCAACGAGAAACTGGGTTATTATATACATATTTCTAGTCGTGCCGATTCGAAACCGGCACGAATAACGTCGCATTATCGAGGTCAATATTCTTTTAGACTTAAATAGAGTCTCAGTGTACGTGAAAAACTTGTTCTCGTTTGAGAAAAATCACATATCGCATGTAAATAGAAATTCTTTAATATCTATTTCTATCAGTGTGGATTAATTTTAATCTCGATTCAACTTATTCTTTCTCTAATTCTTAGAAGACGAGAAAAAGCAAGTTAAATTGAGATTAAAGTTAATTTACGCTGGTAAAAATAGACATAATAGACGGAATTCAATAATACGCTGAAAAAAATTTACTGAATCTTAATACATATTTCTTTGAATATTATTAAACACTTACTACTAAAATTGATACTAAATTGTAGGTCAAAAAACTTTGAACCTTTCTCTATCAATAAAGGAGGTCAACTTGCATTCTGTGCTTCAGACAGGACACTTTAGAACTGACAATTAGATGTGGTAGGTTTTCATAGTCATATAGTTGAGAATAAATTATTATCTTAAGATTTAGATTTAAGTTTAAGTCGCTTAAATTTCTTTTTAATTTAATTCTTCTATTTATATAACAATCTGGACTCTTTAAATCTTTGGCTTGATGCTTCGCTATATAAGGACGACTGATATATTACATCGCGTGCGAGCGACGAAGATCGTCCCCTTCGGACTTCGTTCAGTTTGACTCGGGACTATCGTCGACGAGGTCGGACTCGTTTATAGGAATTACTGCAGATAATATCGGCGTTGATCCGGCTTTAAACCGCGACTGGCGACGACTTAGTTTATTACAACGAGTCGTTTATTCGCGCGCATCGTACTTCGCGAGCTCAGTGCTTTTGATTGACAAGCAATCTGCTTTCGTGTAATCTGTACTTCTCGAACGCATCTACAAGCTTCAGCTGTGTATATACAAGTGCGACGTGTGTGCGGTTTGATCTTCCCTCGCCATTAATCGTACTTATCGTATCAGAGTCTTTTTAGCTTCTGAATTACTTATTGCTATCAATGGAATAATAAAATAATTCTGTACCTTTTAAAGAGGACTCGACGAATACAAAAACATATTTAAAGGAAATTTTATTTGTGGATTTTAAGATTAACAGGAGTGTGCAATTTTTTTTTTAATTTACTTATCGAAGAATTAGATTGATGTAAGAAATCAATTTTTTATTTCCTTCAGGAAACCATTCGGCTACATGATTATGGCTTTATCGCAAATTTTATATGGTTGCGGTTTAATCCGTGTTTGTATGAAGACCTATGTAATTAAGCTTACTGAAAGAGAGAAACGAGCTTTATGAAAGAGAGAGGGAGGGAGGAGGGGGGGGGGAGTCCGCTCGTGGAAACTAGGCTAGGAAATGCATTCGTTGACACTGTTACAGTTATTGACATTGATCAATAGGCGTATTTCAGTCCGCATTGAACTGAACATCTTGATTGGGAATGAAAAGAAAACTGCGTGCTAATTTTAATTATCTTTAGATAAGACGCTTCATTATTTTTCTTGGTTGAATTCAAAGTATTTAAACAATATTTCTGATGCTTTTCGAAAAATATACAAAATTCTTTTTTTTTTGTTTTTTTTTTAGATTTAATAAAAGCGCTTTAAAATAATCTTGTATAGAGTTTAGCACCAACGAGATAGTCTCAGGTTATTTCGCCACTTTTATGCCTCAGATGTATTTTTTATGCCTCTTCTTTGACTTTTTTTTATTCTTCGTCATACTATCGTTCAAGAAAGTGTATGTATTTGAGAATGTGCAATGTGTAGATGTATGTGAGTGTCCATAGTATATTGAACTCGAATCCATTAAACTCTGTGTGGCTCATCTTTGCGGAAAAAATTCCTCTGAAAAATTGCAAAAGTTTTTCATTGAATTTATTTGTCTTTTTATTATTGAACACAACCAGAGCAACAATTGTGTAATTTTCCCTAGGATGGAAACGTGAAAATTTTTTTTGTATGCATGTGTGTACACACACATATCATAAAAATTTTCGTTTTTCACGTTTCTGCTTTAAAGAAAAAATTACATGATTGTTATCCAGGATTTTAATTTGCAAGTGTAACTCGCATTCTTTCCTGCAGTTAGGATAATTAAACAGATCTGTGTGCGTTTGTTTGGTTCACGATATCTCGTACATGATAACTCGTGTCCACAGAACGGACGCTACTCATGACTAAAGAAAATGCGATTTATTGCAAACTTCGTCAATTGTGATTCATAATATCAACAAGAAGGATATCTCGATTGTAAATATTAAACCATAAGATAAATAGATTATGGCATCTTATCGTTTGGCAAATTGACACAATAGCAATTAGTAACACCTCAACTTTCTTTCAAGATGTTTGCAAATCAATAAAAACTTTAGCGGTAATAAATATTAATAATCATTGATAAATAATTGCTTCAAAAGACTAATTAAAAAGAGTCAAAGTTTAAATGAAATTATAGTAGAATCAGATGATAGCCAATTTGATAAGGAAGATGACAAAATGTTTTCTTTTTTCATGTAATTCTTCTTTATGATTCTTGATTATAAGTTTCGCAAATATCTCAATTCTTCTAACATTTATGGCACCTGTAGATATTGCTGAATCGTTAAAAGCTCAATTGACGCGGGAGCTTAACTATCACTTAAAAATCAGGAAAGAGAGTTTGATGGTGACAGAGATTCAATCAAGTTTCGATCCTGTCGCTCTCGTTGTGTAGGCGTTCACTGACGCTTCGTCATTCTATGTAGTCTTTATCGTTATCAGTGCACGCCCCACACTGAAAAAATATTAAATTTTAATAAATGTTTGAATAGTTCTAAGTAAAAATATTTACTAAATGTAAACATATATTTACTTGATTCTAAAAACTATTAATTTGATTTAACTTATCATTTCTTGAGTAAATATTTATTTATTATAAGTAAATATTTACTTTAAAGAAATATTATTAAGATTTAATAAATTTTTTTTCAATACATGAAGATGGAATGACGTTGATTTTAAATACGCGCGTACACTCTCGCTGATTTATCGACATCGCGATCAATCGTTAACAATCAATTATGCTAATTATTTATGTGTGACTCAAGAAACGCGGTGGTCAAGTATATTTTTCTTGAAGTACATCTTTATGAGCTGCTGCAGTATATTTTTTACAATAATATAACAGTGATGCACGTAAATGTACTTGACTATAATAAATATTTATCTTTGAATAGAGACATCGATATTCTCTTCGTTTCTCTTCTTAGGAAAATCACTTCTTCTGAGAATCAAACTCTCGCGATTGGAAACAGTTGCGTAGACCTAAGCTCTTACTTGAGAATTTGGAAAACAAGCGATTGTACGAGTGCTACACTATATAGTTAGGTTAATTTCGTACCAGCACTGTGGTGCACTGACCTTTGGCACGTACAGTTTGAGTCTGCAATTCTTTGGTGGAGGCCTCCAAAGTTTTCAACATCAATATATTTCATATATAAATATTCGAGTTCGGGGAAGAAAGGAAGATAACCGTCTCGACGGCATCGTTTACAAAGTCATTGTTTTCCGCTCTCGTCCAATTTACCGTTCTAATCTACAAAAGCCGCCTCTCTATTCGAGAAAGAGGATTAAATCTGTCCGCGGAGATGCGCATCTGCCGTGCTGCGAAATGGACTTGTGTATGCTTGCACTCGCGTATACACGCACACACAAATATAATATACGCGACTAGCAAGACCGGGATACATCCGAGGTCGACGTCTCCGCAGTCACCATGACGAATGTTACTCGATACTTTGTGCCACTGTCCACTCGTGGTCGAGCTTTTTGTTCCCCGAGATCCTCTCTCTGAACCTCCCTTCCTTAAGATCGCTTCGCCTCTTCCGACAATCAGTCTCGTTCGAAGGACACTTTTATATGTCTGTAGACTCTCCCGTCAAGGGAGAATACAATCTATATACTACTTTTTTTAATAAAAAATCAGAGTTATAAAATAATAAAAGTTTTAAAATATCAGAATTTTATTTAACTCAATCCAATCTAGTCCTATATAGTATTAAAGTAATGAAGGAGCAAACGGTCTATGAAATTTATCGACGATAATCAGGATACTCTGAGAAAAATCTAATCTGGTTGGATTAATTGGAATTCTAGCTGAAAATAAATCCACTAGAATTTTAATTGAAATAACCGGAATAATCGATGTATAATCAGAATCTTCTGGTTCGTTCATTTTCAATCAGACATTTTTCTCAGTGTGTAAGCAAATGCAGGTTCTTTAAGATTAGAAATCTCATAAATAATATATTAAAAATCTCTGCTTTATTATCATTAAAAATAGATAATTAATGTGCAAACTGTATACATTGTTAATATCTGTGTGTTGGAAACTCTTGTTAATAACGTTAGAAGAGCTACAAATAAAAACTAAAAAAGAACAATTTAACGGGCATGTTATACTTCGGGAAACTTTTAATGATTAACTACTAATGTGGAGATTTGCGGATGTAGTATAAGCAACTGCTATTAACTCGGTGAACGAGTTTCTCACTAACGTGCTTCTTACTTTTGAAAATTATTTTTTTTTTAATGCCAGAACAAGGTTAACTAACCGGTTCTCGACATTCGATTCCCTCGATCGAACACGCCGATTTCCAACGCGCGACGTAGTTTACGATATCGCGTGTGACAGAAATATATATTGCGTGAAAGAGCAACCGGAAGTGCATACTTATCGAATGTAAGGGATACTTCAATCTTTATTTGCCTCACAAATCCTTGAATTTGTGCATTCTTAAATCTGTAACTGACTTTTTATAATTCTTTGTATCCATAATTTAATAGACGTTAGATTTCATGACCTTTCTGTTTTATAAATTTTTTATATCTATAAACTTTATGTTAATAATTTTTTAGATTTCTAGATTTTTTTAATGGATTCTTGATATCGCAAGTTGATTATGTTTCTTATCTATTCTGGACACGTAAATTTTATATCTTGCAATTCCGAAATGACAAAGTGTATTCACGAAACGTACGAATGACATCACCCACTTTAATATCCGGGGGTTGTAGTTCCACTATCGAAGAACTGATGCGTTGCACCCCCGACACTCGTTCTCCGTTGATTTAATTCAGGGCGAGGGTCGACAAAAATATCTTCAGGGTTCTTTATCCAATGAACATAGAACATAGTTACTTCAACGCGACTAGGCTCATAGTTGTTGGCACTTGATTTCATGAAACATAAAAAAATTTGAAATTAAAAAAAAAATCCGAGGAGGAAGAAAACATAATTAAACTGCAAGTATTCGCATCATGATTTTCGTTTGTCAGCGTTTCGGAACACCCTGTATAAATCATCTGCTTTCACTCGACGGTATGTCGAGCGCGATATCGAGAGCGTGAAATTTGAGGCGCGTTAAATCGAGATTCGGCGCGAACTGATCGTTAATTGTCGACGCTGAGCAAATCGATCCTCTGCATTCGCTGTTTTGCTCGCGCACGAGACATATTGATCAAGCTAAGTCGACAAGGAGTATAAAAGCGAGCCTATCATGAGCTTCGAACGGATTCGGTGATTTTATCAGGCAAAACTAGATCGCTTATTGGTCGTTGCACAACTGCAATATCGCGTAGATTTAAAGTTAGAGAGAAAGAAAGAAAAGAGAGAGAGAGAGGTGAAAAATTAGAGATTTCTACAAAGAAAAAATTATGTTAAACATTTAAAAAACATTTAAAAAATAAATAATTTATTGTGAAAAATATTATCTCAGCTGGGGGATTCAAACCCGGATGTTCCGAATTCTCTGTCGGGAGACGTCCTTTAAATTTGATCATCGAGGGTTCGACAATATTTGTCGCAGTAATTAGTGTAAGAAACGTCATTTTTCAGAGAGACATATATAAACAATTATAATAATAATTCAAAATTAAATCGACAAGAATAAATTAATTAATTAAGAGAGAAATAATTCCTAGGTAATTTTTCTCTTAATTAATTAATTTATTCTCGATAGTCTAATTTCGAATTATTATTATAATTGAAAATAATTTTGTTGATTTATATAATGAAACAGATATACCATATGTTCTTGTTTTAATAAAATGTTAATTGTTTTACTATCATTGAATTAGTAAAAAATTGACCAAGATTATTTTCAATTAGACTGCTATTAGTTCATACTATTAATACTGTCATACATAAATGTTTCCTTATATACAGTTCAATTTTTAAAATCTTGAAAATCAAGATGGAGATTTTTTAATTTATATAAATATATAGTGAATTTCCAAGGACTCTTATACTTACATGGCAGTAAATCATTTATAAGATTTTAGGGATTGAACATAAATCTTTAGAGAACCTTTTTGAAGATGTCATTAAAGAATCTAAAAATTTTTATTGCAAGACTGACAAATCCTAAAATAAAGGAACTTTTGAAAACCAAGATGACATCGAAAACCAAGGAATCTCTGAGTCTCCTCATGGGAATTAAATAACAAGTTTGATAGATTTCGTAACTATGTGAAACGAGCGAAAACCGGGTGGAAGCTACGACTACGGCATGTCGACACTTTTTTTCTGTCAAACGATGTAAATGTCACTAATGAGGAATGAGAGCCTTTCCAAGGTGCCCACGTGCCTTCACAAGCTTATTCATGGTGCGTTAACTCGAGCTCTGCTTCAGGCCTAGTTAGATTTAATTTGAGCGGAAGAGAAGTGGTTCCAAACATATCCCGCGATAAAAGTCGTATTGGTCCACTTTAACATAGTTAAAAAAAAAAAAAAAATATTAAAAGTATGTTGCGAGTATTTATAGCTGATAGATACTATATCTATTCAAATGTAACATTGCGCGACAAACGAGCGTCGCATAATGAAAGTAGAAATATTTTTATCGTAATGTCGCAAATGTAAAGTGAGTTTTGGCGGTCACTGCACCTCCATCAGTAGTTCCGTGGCGTATACAAAATACAAGATAGTGATGGTGTCTACATACAGCAAGCAGGATATAAATATCTCTCGACCAGGCAATCTCCGAGAGCAGCGCCGTAGCTTTTCAGCACGTTGCTCCCGTAACGCATAAACGTCGATATAATTTATTCAACCTGTCGTTTTAGTGATCTCAACGACTCACATCCTTCCCTTATCAGTGACCCGAATACACGAACCCTCTCTCTTTCCTCTGCCATCTCTTTTTGCCAAGTTCCCACACTTTAATTAGTCGCGCGTAGCTAATAATCCGCCTACATTCAATGGAAATTATTTTATAAATAACAAAAAACGGACGTATGGTTTTTAAATTAAGGGCTGTTAAAATAAATTTCTAAAGAGACGATTACGAAATTAGAGGCAACACAATATTTGTAGTGTCGCGGATGATATAAACTAAATCTGTCAATAACTTTTTGTTCTGTCTATGTTAATAAAGCAACGCCGATCGATCGACGAACGATTTACATTTCATTTAGAAAATTACAACCTTTTAATATAATCTTGAGAGACAAGGAATGACATTTCGCGGATGGAAGATGGAATCTTAGATGCAGCGTGTCTCGCGATTGCAAAATCGTTGCACGTCGTGGCATTAGCATAAACTCTTTGTTGTTGGCGACGATGCCTAAGTCGGATTACGCCATTCGATCGCTCGATATCGGCTCTAATGCGTCGGTATGCGCTTCTCCTTGGTAAACATACTGAACGATTGAAATGACGCGGAGATTTCCCGCAGACCGTTCCACACTGCGCGAGATTTTATGAAGTGACGGTGTAAATAATAGCGCGAGACGAAAATAGAAACTGGGAAAAATAATAGCAGGAAATAAATGCAGCAATTATCATTATTTTTTTTTTTATATTACAGTCTGCTTATATTATTTTTCACTGATAGATTCTTTCGAGTCTCATTTTATATATTTGTTTACAAAATAAATTTTATACATTTATTTTGTAAACAAATATATAAAATGAGGGTCAAAAGAAACTATCAGTGAAAAAAGCCCATCAGAACCCACATCAGCTATTCGGATGCACAGAAAATTCTTTATTTTCGTGTGAATGTAACAAAACGAATAAAATGTACGTTTCGATCCCTTCAATTCTCTTTCTGTGCATCCGAACAGCTGATGTAGGCTCTGATAGGCTTTTTTTTACATTTTTCACTGATTTATTTTATAAATTGATATTATTTTTAACGTTGAATATTCATCGTTTTTAAGAAAAATTTCCTGAAAGAGGGCGAGGATAACTTTGTATTATAAATTAAAGGGCAACTCTTTTCCTTCGCGCACGAGGCAAGCGGGAAGGGAGCGATAATCTCAGAGAGATATCTGTTAAAGTTACAGAATATTGCATCGATTCGTGCGCAGGGGGTAGTGACCTTGTACTTCTTGCGTACACGAACTTGTTTTATGCGTGACCATATGGTCGACATGTGCATTCTCTTCTGCTCTAACAGCCGCACGTGTGCACCAGGATGCAGTCGCGAACGAGTGTGAATAATCGGTAGAAACAGCGCCGCGTCTTCGCCATTGTCACTTGTCGTTTACCATTGTCGAGCGAATTTAAAACAGATTGAGCAATTCGGTTCATTTTATTACAAGCCATTGAAAAACTTCTTCGACAATTTATGGCGTTACAGACGTAGACTTACTGTGTTGCGAGGATTTACCAGACCGTGACGACTCTAAAAGTTACGCGCAATTCTTCTAAGAGATGTAAAGAAATTTCTTCTTTATATGAGTTTTCCATGGAAAAATATGGATTACTTTTACTATTTAAATAAATTTTTATTTTTTTACATGTGTATTCATTGATAAAATAAATTTTAAAACACAATTCAGGAACGAGATCTTGAATAAAATTCGCGATGAAACATCTCGTCGAATTATTGTATTATATTCTTTTGCTGAAGTATACACTTGTTGTATATATATTGTTGTGTTACATCATGATTATATAAAATTATCTATATCGCTCTGTGTACAATTATAGATTATGTAGATTATGTATATTTAAGACTTTTTTGTTACAACTGATGATTATTCATAACTAATAATCATTTATAAGTTTAAAGAATCTCATTTATATAATAATTGATGCAATACATACATCCAAGGATTTCGATTCTTTTCCTCGGTTACTTTTTTAAAACTTCTAAAAATTCAGGTTATTTCGTTTTTATGTCAAAGTTTAGTTGTAAGCGAACGTAAAGTTTAGTCATGTCGTTAATCGCTCACGAACTATGAACATTAATGTAGAAATATGGTCATTTCTCAATTTGTGAAAATTTCCAAGGGAAAGAATCGAAGTCCTTGGGTGTACATAATTAAAATGAAAAAAAATACAGCTGAAAACTTCACTGATTCAGCAAATCTACAGTCGTAATATATAGATAGTCAATTTTCTATGTTAAAATAGCAAAGTTGATAACTGAATAACATTAGCGGTTTGTTAAATCATCAAATCTTCTTACTTATCGATATTGAATTCGCGTAATAAATTATAGGTTTGCTGTACCACTCAATTAATTTTTTTTCTGTGCAGATATGTTTGATGTTTGGCGAAAGCAGGATAGAAAGTTTTAGTGCAGTACAGTGCAGCGACAAAGAAAACAAACGTATTATTTATTTTGAGATCTCTAGCAATCCTGAGCGAGAATCGACTCGTCGGAATTTGTTTGTTCGACACTTCGAGCGACGGTATCGCGATATAGTTAGCGTCGCTGCAGATGCAATCGCGATTGAATGCAACTCTGAAATAGGTGCAACGCGGACGACCGACAGACACGTAGCGAGGAGCGAGTAAGTCTTTCCGGTTTCTACTCGCTGAGTGGTGGTGGTGGTAATAATAGTAGCAGCAGCAGCAGCAGCGAGTACTCGATAAGTCTCTCTCCATGGCGTAGTAGTGACCTTTCAGCCTCAGGATACTTCTTATACCTTATCCATGGCAAGTCCGCAACGTGTCTGCGGTTTCATTCACAACGAGACGCACGCGAGAATCTTCTCGGCCGCACTCGGTTCCTGTTAGCGCACGAATGCTTAAGTTTAACAGACTGATACGTATCTGAATGCTATAAGCACTGGTTTGCATTAGCAAACAAGCAAGCAAGCAGGAAGCATTTAAATACTTCGATACGGTGAACTGATACGGAGATAAAATATTTTATAATAGCTTTCCACATATTCGGTATCGATACATGTCAGCGATATCATCGAAATAATTTCCAACTTTGACGTTAATTTAATCGAAACGAATTTATAATACATATGTTAATATCTTAACATATAATTGCAACTTTCTAATTGCACATCGGGAAGCCGTCTGAATCAACGATCAATTTGATAATCGCAATTACGCAACTACAACTCGCTGGTTACGGAGATTGCGTTTCGTATTTTCATTATTTTACATTAAGTATCTACATGTATAATCCGGAAATAATTATTATATATTTTTCGCGAGATATTACTTCAATATTTCATATAATATTTTGTAACGCTGACAAATTATTTGTTATGCAATTTTATCATATGGGCTGGTTTTTTCGATTCAAAATGGGCTGCGAAATGAATCGTGTATTAATCCCGCTCTGTCTGGTTTATGTTCCACGGCTAAATGACTGTTTGACTGCGTGGGAGCCTAATGAAATACAGATACATTGACATGACAAGGGGTATAAAAGACTATGGTGACTCACGGTCGTGTCTACATGGTCGATTGACCTGCACCAGTAGAATCGACCGTGGCATTATATTGTTTTTGATATCACCTATTGCGAGATTTATAAATAACGTAACAGTTTTAAATGTTTTATAGTCTTTTATTGAATTATTCTTTTTCTCTAATGAATTATTATTCTCGGATATTTCCGAATGAATTATTGTTACCGTCGGAGTTTCAAGACAACTTTTACAAGCAATTATGTTTGAATAAAAGCGTTAATAACAATTACATTATATACATTTATAATTTTTTAAATATTGAGATTCGACACAACATAACACACTTTTTCATGATAAATAAATTTGATATAGGAACTAATAATGAAGTGAAAAGTAGGTAAATTGTACTTTCGGACTACTTTCAAAAGGATATTATTAGCTGTTGTCGAAGGCTTTTTCCAATTCCCTTCTTCGCAGGTGCAACATCCGGCATAGCTCTATTCGTTTTATGGCAGCTAATTGCTAACAGGAGGTACAATAGCGATATGCATATTTCTCGTCACCGTTAAAGTCGTGTTTGGTCACGGCCATATTCTTGACCCTGACAGATAGTTCAAACGATGTTTGTTGATGACCATTATATCGACATTATGTCGGCGTTGCCTACTGCATTACTTCATCATTCTGAAAGTAGAGCTCATAAAAAAATAAACCTCACTTTGATTTCACGAAATCAGGAAGGATATATCAATAAGCAATTATTGAAATATAATTATTACATATATAAATGAGATTCTTTAAACTTAAAATTTCTAAAAATTTAAAACTTAAAATAATTTGACGTAATTATTATTATTGTATAATTGTAACACAAATAAACAGCTCTTAAATCTAATTTTTTTAAATATAATCGCGGTGTAATAATTTAATGACGAATTAATAATCGATTATATCACGTATCGGCATAAAAATTGCGTTTATGTTATTCGCAGACTCGCGACCGGAAAAAGAACGGTGACCAATACAGTCACCTTGCTAATAGCAGTCAGCATGCGATAAGATATTATCGTTATCATTTGTGACCGCGATTACGTAATGTGTGTGTATCGTATGCGAAATCCATCGTACAACATGCACTTGAGAATCGTGGAAAATTATGATGAACTAAGATAAGAGAAAAAATAAACGATAAGAATTGATAAGAATTTTTCAAATTTCATGTATTTCATGTATTTATGACTATAGCTAAGATTTGGGTAATTCTTTCTCTCAATTTATCTCACTCAATCTCTCCCGCTATTTGCATACTGCCGGATGTAACAAGGGTTGGGTCAAAGGGATGTCCCTTGATAGATCAAACATTCATCTTGTTAGGAGCTCTGCCCTTGGGATTTTAACCCACGAGTGCTTCACGTTATTGAACTTTTCTCTATTCTAATTCTCTATTCTAATTATTCGTGAATATCATATCTTGAATAATTCAAATTTATGCGAAAAAATTTATCTGGTTCTCAAACGCATTTGAAACGATATTATTACGAATGTAATAAAATCTCGTTTGGATTATTTGAAATTAATCGATTGTTGATAAAAATATCACTGCTATATTTTTGAAAATTTGTGGTCTGACAATGAAGTTCCCAGACTGCAACAATACAAAAGTACAGACATAACAGATAACAAAATGTTATATTTTATCTTTTAAAATAATTTTTTGATACATAGCCTCGAAACTTTTTTTGAAGTCGTTTTCCTTTATTCCATGTAGTTGGAATGCTGTTCAGAATATATATTTGTTATATTCCTTTAAATGTCCTCGACAATATTTATCTTTTTTATCATATTTTTTTGCACTTTGGGAACAGCATGAAATCCAAAAGGATCAAATCCGAATAAAGTGGATGACTAATCTCAATAACAACCCCTTTCTCGCTGTTTTACGATATTATTCCCTTGTGTGTAGGGATGTTGTTATGCAACTTTCTTGGCATGCTTTGGTTCTCTCAGATTTTGTGCTATTCCCAAAGCGCAAAAACATTATGAAAGGTAAACTTTTTCAGAGAAGAATATGACAAGTGCTTCAAAAACAGCTCAATTTCAACTATAGACTTCAAAAACTGTTTCGAGGTTTTGTATCAAAGATGCATAAAGCATAAAGATGTCACAAAGGACTTACTTTGAAAGATAAAATATAACATTTTATATAAAATGTTTGTTCGAGGTTTTGTATCAAAGATGCATAAAGCATAAAGATGTCACAAAGGACTTACTTTGAAAGATAAAATATAACATTTTATATAAAATGTTTGTTTTTTTATTGCTATAGTCCAAAAACTTTGTACTTGGATAATATATTTATTATTATTACATTTTTTATGTTTCTTTATTGATATAAAAATTTTTTTGAAATTTCTTATATCATATTATGAAGTTACCTACCTAGCGATACATATAATTATTATCGAATTATATTTAGACTCTGGTAATTTGTCGAAGACATTTGGGCTCTGATAATGGATTTCTGATGATAATTGTGGATGATTTTAGGTCTCGAGAGAACGGTGAGTGAGTTACCGCGAAGAGGAATCAGGAGGTACAAGCCGGCAAGTCGAAAATGCCGCTTCCGAAGCGATTAGTGGAACCTGTGCACGTAGCACGCGGTACTATCCCTGAGGACTTCCCGCTGCCATCGGAACTCGAGGCAGCTACCAATGGCACCTTGGCCAACACTATCAGACAACTATCTAGCTTATCGAGGCACGCCGAGGATCTCTTCGGCGAGCTGGCGAGAGAAGCGCACGGATTGAGTGATCGAGCGAATTCCCTGCAGGCTAGGATAGATCGATTGGCCGTCAAAGTCACCCAATTGGATAGTAATGTAGAGGAAGGTACGTGCTTGTTTCTATTCGCGCAGCTAATTATGATACGAAATAATTAAAATAAAAAATAATTAAAATAAAAAATAAAAGAAAGATAATAAAATTACGAAGATTTAAATGATGTTGAGATCTATTTTCTGTGCAGTCTCATTGCAAGATATACACATGAGGAAAGCCTTCAAGAGTTCCGTGGTGTTCGATCAGCAAGTCGTCTCTAGGGACACCATGCCGACGGCAATGCTCGAAACGTATCACCAATGTGACACGCCACCGCCCTTAGATAAGCTTAATATTTACAGGTAATTAGCGACGTCAGTTAATTTTCATCTATTTAAATAATTTAATGTGGTAACACTGAGACATTAATTATTATCTTCACTTCAGGGAGGATGGCAAGGATGGTTTGAAGTTCTACACCGATCCAAATTACTTCTTTGACCTGTGGAGTCAGGAAATGCTCAAAGACACGGAAAAGAAACTACATGATCGAGGAAAGAAGGTAAGAATTCTTGCAAGATAATGCATTCAAAAACGCATCTCGATAACTATTGTATTATTTAACATACTGTCTTATTATATTGTATCAATATACTGTAAGTATATACACATATCATTTTCTGAATCTTTATGAATCAATCAAGTTTAATTGATTCTTGATCTTTGAAGTTATCGAGGTGCGCGAATTTATAGACCAAACTAGATTCTTATGATTACTTAATCTGTCTAATACTGCGATTCTAACTATTGAATTACTGTCCCCTTCGTTGTAGAGCGAGTCTGAATATGCCGAACCGTTCAGAGAGGCAAGTCGATGGTTTGGATCTTTGTAGTTTCTTTTTAATCTCTCTTATCCCTCTTACGAAACATTCAATAGTATTTCAGTGAATCGATCGAACGCCACTTCACTCTCATCACATAATCACCCTCTTTGTGGTTTTTCTTTCATTAACCGACCTTTTTGCGCGCTGATATAGAGACTGATACTAGATGCTCGCTTTCTCGAAGTTTTGTAGTTATGCTAATAGCCACGTTTTCTCAGTGGCGACATATCACTTTGCGTAGATCGAATGCAAATAGACTTCCTTGTCGAAACCTAAGTTTGTCGACTTTCTTGATGACGAGATCGAGAAGAAAGGGAGCAAAGATTCCATCTACGCAGGGCCTAATCTTGACTCGAAGCCCTTCCTATCCTTTCCGAAAACTGAGTTGATGTTTTTTGATACTCGAAACAAATCTCTCACACCTACCGTCATTTTGTGGATCACTTATGTAATGTCGTTCTTTGCAATTTTCATGCAAGTTTTGAATGTACTTTTTAGAAATGCGTTATACTCATCATCCACCGATTCATCTTCGATCGATATC